>Ga0209700_106053_pt1 | contig 19385 bp, 15 predicted proteins | sample SiratroredBW_FD_187528 | JGI IMG/M metagenome (GOLD analysis project Ga0209700, IMG submission 187528) | Root nodule microbial communities of legume samples collected from California, USA - Siratro red BW (SPAdes) (version 2) | ecosystem: Host-associated > Plants > Roots > Nodule | place: USA...
ATTTTTCCAAAACTGATTTTTACCCAAAGTTAAAACCTTAATTTTATTTGATTGAATCACTTTGACCATGTGTTACTAGATTCCTTCTTCACTTATGTCAAGGTTCTTTGCCAATCAATCTCGAACATACTCACACCAAATCAAGACCAAAATCCAATTGCTTGCTTGCTGCCATTGCTTAGCTGAACTTGTCTTGTATGGCTTCATCAAATCCATTTAGTATTGTGAGAATACTAACACTCTTTATTCTTCTTCTAAAGACTCTAAACCTTCTCCATCTAAAGATCATAAAACTTCTTCTACTCATGCTAAGACTCATGCTTCTCCATCTTCTCCTCAAAAACCCAAAATTGAGGACAGACAAATAGCCTCAAATGTTTTAAATGCTTGGGTTATGGACTTAAAGCTTCTTCTTATCCAAACCAAAGGGTAATGGTGTTGAAGAATAGAGAAGTTGAATCCAAGCACTCTTCCAATTCTACTCCTTCTTCTCCAATCTCTAGTCCATCTTCTTCTAAAAGTAGTTAGTATACTCTTCCTCCAAGGAAAGGAAACTTATTGGTGGTGAGGTAAATGCTTGGCCATGTCCATAAAGATGTGCTTGAAACTCAAAGAGAAAACATTTTTCAAACAAGATGCCTCATCAACCATAAAGTTTGTGTACTCATTATTGATGGAGGAAGTTGTACTAATGTATCAAGTAAGATATTGGTGGAAAAACTTAATCTTCCAACCATTCTCCATTCAAGTCCTTACAAGCTACAATGGTTGAGTAAAGATGAAGAAATGAAAGTGACTAATCAAGTTCTTCTTAATTTCTCAATTGGCAAGTACAAAGATGAAGGGTTGTGTGATGTGGTTCCTATGGAGGCAATCCATGTCTTGTTGGGAAGGCCTTGGCAATATGATAGGCGTGTTCACCATGATGGCCATACCAATATGTTCACTTTTCAAAATAAGGGTTGCACCTACTCCCTAAAATGACTCACAACAAAAAAAGTGAGAAGAGATCAAACAATAATGAGATGAAAGTGAGAAGGAAAAGACACATAACACTTTCACAAGAAAAGAATACAAAGAGTCACTAATTGTGTCACACAACACTTCTAAAGGTAAGGAAGACAAAGAGTTACTTGTGCCATCATGTAAAGAATTCAAGAAGGTAAAGCATATACACAAACCCTTGTATCTTCTTTTGCCTTCTAATGTGTGTTCAATGAATCTTGACAAATGAGTACGAGTGGATCAGGAGAAGATAAAAAGAAAATCTATGGAATTTTCAATTCCTAAACATTTAAATTTGTCTTCAATTGTTATTCCTTTTTACTTGGATGTTACAAAGAGCAGGGGCCTATTGGAGATAAAAGTTCCAAAAGAGGGAATCAAAGTACCTCATGGGCTTCTTGATCTTTTCATGACCCAACTTCTACAAGGATTGAAGTAATTTCAACAATCATTAATTATCAAAGAGAAGAAATCTTTGTAGCTTGAACATTCTTTAAATTATTTCGGGAAAGTGACATATCATGGATTCACATAGTTATATACATCATCATCACCATTATTAAAATATTCATCATTATCATCATCACATTATAAGAACAAATAAAAAGAAAAAGAAAAATAAAATGATGAGATCTTTTGTAGGAAATAAATTTTGGGACATGAGTATACATTCTGCATGCAAACATGACATTCCAAGTACCTTAGTTTTTTTTTTTTTTTTTTTTTTTTTTTTTTTTTTTTTTTTTTTTTTTTATCTTAGAGGTTAGTAACAAATAGTTTTCTTAGTAGTAGTAAATAATAAGTCATAGCTTCAATGTTTCTGATCTTTCTCTTTGTGATACATATCTTCAGAATTCGTGGACGAATTCCCTCCAACCCGGGAAGGATGATACATATGAGTATGAGGAAGAACTTGTTGAAGAATAAATAAAAGAAGCATGACAAATGAAGATGTAGATGAAGGAATATAAGAGAGAAAAAGTATTAGAGCTTTGAAGGAAGAAATTAGAAAAATAAGTGTTTGTAAATTGTAGAAATTAGAAAAAAACTTGAGAAAAGTACAAACTTGATGGTAGGAACTTGAGAGAATTGGTCTTAAATTAGAAGTGTCTTTTGGAATACTTAAGTTGGCACATGCACCTCACATTGGTTACTTAAGTCATCTTTGACTTTTCAAGTTTCAAGATACATTCAAAGTACATGCATTATAATCATTACATTCTTTGCATTTTAGTAACTACCTAGAAGATGCGCTGTAATCATAACATTCATGCATTGTTGTAACTTCTAAGTGCATTCCTTCATGTAAATTAATCTTAGTCATCTTAGAGTAATCATTACATTCATGTATTGTTATAACTTCCAAGTGCATTCCATAATGTACATTCATCCTAGTCATCTTAGAAGTAATCATTACATTTAATTGCATTAGTAACTACCAAGTGCATCTCCCTAATTTCAGGGGATTAGTTAACCTTGATTAGTGTATTTAACTCTTTTTATCATTTGTGACTCCTTGTTTGGCCAAATTCCATGGCTATAAAAAGGAATACTCTCCATTGCAAAAACAACAAGTTGAATGAATAAAATTTCTTTTGAGAAATTGTGAGTTCTTGAGTTATTTCTCTACTCTTTTCTTTGATTCTTATCTTGAGAAACACTCTCAAGTACGGATCCTCCTTCACTCATCCTTGATTTCCAATCTTAAAGGTGGAGTATTCAATAATCTTCGTACTCATTTCATTTTTACATTTCAATTCCTTTAGTTTCTTGTTTTCTTATTTGTTCATATATTTAATTGTTCATTACTGCAAGCATGACTTCCATGGTGTCTTCCTTTACGCCACTTTGAGTTTTCTTTTGAAGAAATATCATCTTCATCTCCTTTTTAGCCCGGTCTAGATCCTAAGCACCCCCAAGAATCCATATCATATTTAATCCACTTCATCCACTAAAGATTAATCATTGTCGAGCCTCCAAAGAAAGTTGTGAAGAATACAACAAGCTAAAACTATATTTGTCATTGTCTTAAAAGAATAATTGGGTTCAATTCCATAATCTATGGAAAACCATTTTTAAACACACTAAATGTTCTTTCAACTACATTTCTAGGTGAGGAATGACAATAAATTAAACAATTCTCGTAGGTTTTGTGGACTTCTTTGTGAGTACATTTTAAGATGTTATATAGTGCCTCAATATGATGTTATTATTTGCGGGTTTAACATAAATTTGACATCCCCAAGGAAGTATTTTTCTAGAATCATTGAAGTTATACTCATTAGAATTTGATATCTAAGTCAAGACACATGAACTGCAACAAATCAAAATCAACTAACCTTTAGGTATTAGGATTAAGTCCTCTCTAATAAGAACATCCTTTAATATTCTTGAATAAGATGTTGTTCCTTCCTACCCACCTAAAACATATGTGAATTTCATATTAAAATTGCAAGTTGCAAGTACATTTTGCATTGGTCAATCTTTTCTTCCATAAAAGTAAGGGCTATCCTATCTTAGCACCTTTACTCGTACATGAGTTCCATCTCTGACCTCTAAACAATTTTAAAGGGCAATATAATTATAGTGTAATTAAATTCATTTTATAATATATGTATGTCAAATAACACTTCAGTTTGTGATACCATTACATGAAAGTATGGGTAAAATCATTTGTTGTTAAGGATATGAGGTTACAAATCACTTCCTGATGGTTGAATTAAAAAATCTCCATCCAACATAATTATTACGTTTAATATATTATGAAAGTGTCGACTAATGTTCTTCAATTATTGACTGAAATGCATCCTTGACTAGGCTAGTTGCCCTTAATCGTTTATGTAAGCTAATGAATGCTTCTGGTCCAATATAAATAATGTCACGACATTGTTCACTGTGAATCAAGTATGACATTAACTCAAGCCTACAATACTCTTTTTCATGAATAAACTTCCTAATATTAATTGTTCTACTACTTGACATATACAACATATTTAAGCCATAAACAACAATACAAAGGATTGTAATTGTTGCTAATTGTGTATGCCTTTGTAACTATTATTGTAGTGTGAAATTAATTAAGTCCACTCTTACGACATCGTTATCTGTCCTTCTCTTCTAAATCAATTGATTTTTATTTTCATATACCATGTCAGTTACTTTCGTAAATGAAAAAAATTTGAACACATCAAAATTATTAATGATCAATTTAAAATCGTATCCAATATTTATTATCAATTATATTCATAATAATCAATATTTTCTAATTTAAAATAGTATATGAAAATTATTTATTTAATTCTAAATATGCAATTCAATTCAAATTTCAAACCCTAATCTATTATTTGTCTGGTAACTTTAAAAAATGTACACACTCATATTTAAATAATTCATAATATAATTTACCTATCATTTTAAGTTCTCTCCTTCTAAATTTCATTCTAAAAAATAAATTCGAACAAAAGCAAGTTATACTAAATTTTGGTAACCACCTCATGTTATATAAAAATAAAATAAAATGAGATACATGCTTTTAGTTAGAACATTACAGGTCCTTCCTTCTTTGGACCCCATTTCTTTTAAATTAGTTTTTACAGGTATTTGATCTTTCACTTAGATTCATATTACGTTTCGTTTATAGTTTTTATTTATTTTATTATTGCTAGATAGCTCGTTTTTATTTTTTACCCAATTTAACTTGATTATCATAATACCTTTACATATACTTTTCCCTTTGGATCGAAGAAAAAGAAGAGCTTTACTTCAAAAACAATTGAGAACTCGAAGACTAACCAAGTATTGATCTCATAAATAACCTTGTCGTTCTTTGTATCCTGTTTTCACATCTCATCCCCTCTTTTATCTAAAAAACATTTTTACTATAAAAGTTAGTAAAACTTAAGAAAAAAATTAAAAAATACTATGTAACTCTGGTCACTATGGTTGTTTCCACTGCTTGAGAAGCAGGTTGAGAGAGAGAAATAAATAGTGACAATTTAAAATGAATCCCCAGGCTCCAAAAGTTGTGCTCTGTCCTTTTCTCCATTTTCACTCTTAACTTAACACTTCCCTACTCTTCTCTCTCTCAAACACTTCAACTGAAAAACCCAATGGCTACTCTTCTTCTAATCCTTCAGTTTCTCATTCTTCTCATTCCATCATCTCTCCCCCAAAACCTGCACCCGACCGACCTCGCAGCCCTCCTCTCCATCAAGGCCACCCTCACCGACCTCTCTCCCTCCAACCCCTTCTTCTCCACCTGGAACCTCACCGTCCCCGATCCCTGCTCCTCCTTCGCCGGCCTCACCTGCACCCTCCGCCGCGTCACCGCACTCTCCCTCGGCCACCCCTCCTTTCCCCTCGCCGGCACCCTCCCCGCCTCCCTCTCTCTCCTCACCCACTTGACCCAGCTCCTCCTCTCCCCCGGACTCGTCACCGGCCCCATCCCTCCCCATCTCGCCCACCTCACCAACCTCCGCGTCCTCTCCCTCCCCTCAAACCGCCTCACCGGCCCCATCCCCGCAGCACTCTCCGCCCTCCGCCGCCTCCACACCCTCGACCTTAGCCGCAACCAACTCTCGGGCTCACTCCCCCCGACTCTCACCGACTTGCCCCAGCTCAAAATCCTCATCCTCGCCTCCAACTCTTTCTCCGGCACGTTACCCCAAACCGTTAATTCTCCGTTACTCCACCTCGACCTAAAAGACAATAAACTCACGGGACCGTTACCCTCCTCTCTCCCGTCATCTCTCCGTTATCTGTCGCTCTCGCAGAACCTCATGTGGGGCCCTCTGCCCAACGGCCTTCAAACGCTTACCGAGTTGGCTTTCCTCGACCTCAGTATGAACCGCTTCGCCGGGCCCATCCCGGCCCAATTGCTCTCCCTTCCCGCTCTCTCCAATATTTTCTTACAACGGAACAATCTCTCCGGTAGGCTTGGATCCGGGCCGGGACCGGGACCCGGACCCGGACCCGGATCCATAGTAGATCTGAGTCATAATTCTCTGAGTGGAGAGCTTCCGAGTGTGCTGGAGGGAGTGGAGACTTTGTTTTTGAACAATAACCGTTTTTCGGGGGAGGTTCCGGAGGTGTACGTGAAGAGCGTGTGGCGCGGCAGCACCAGATTGCTGTACCTGCAGCATAACTACCTCACGGGGATACCGCTAGGGGAGGGGACGGTGCTTCCCGACACGGCGTCGTTCTGCGTGTCCTACAACTGCATGGTGCCACCGCCCGCGATGGTCATGACGTGTCCGGCGAGTGCAGGCCGGGAAGTGGCGAGGCCGGCGGCGCAGTGCTCGGTGTTTAGCGATGACGGTACTACCGGAGATTGATGGATAGACAGTGGTTAATTAATTGGATTGGTGGTGATGTAAAGTTACTGTGTGCAACTGCAACTGCGTCTCATTCACTGCACTTCAATGCTTGTTCTTTTATTTTTTGGATTTTGATTCATAATAGACAAGCTGAGATTCGTCCATGGTGTATTTTTTTTTTCTTCTCTTTATTTTGTTATACTTTTTCTTAGTGTAATATTTTTTTAAAAGACTTAAATTATTGAGTTTTTTTATGTAATTTACTATGTTTATTTTAAATACATTTTCTAGAATTCATGTGAATTATTTCATATATTTTACTGTCAATTTTTAGATTTAAAAGAACTTTAGTTATGAGGGATAAATTAAAAAAGTTAAGTTATAGATAATTAAAAATAAAAGTTATTCAAAACGACATTAAATTAAACACATGTTGGAAGAAAGGAATATTAGGGAAAGAAAGTTGAAAATGACGTGAGGAGTGATGTGGTTGAAAATTGACAGTGGTCAAACAGATTAAAAAGAGGTAACCCTTTTATTATTGCTTCCACTTCCCATTTCCACTGACGGCTAGTAATCATTCACCTCAATTTTCAGGTTTCAATTCTACGTCACCACCTGCTCCAATAAAGATTAACAAGGACACATGGACATAAAAGGTATATAAAACTTAAGTGTAAATTAACACTGTTACAAATTTTATTTATTATTTCTAATATTATTTTTAATTATTTATGATTGTTATTATAATAAACAACAAACAACATCAATAGTCAATTATAATTATAATGTCAGTGCAATCCATTCTATTTTTTTCTTTCTTTTCTCGTTCTCACAAGTATTATTGGTAGTTTGAAATTCTTTCTCACCACTTTTGTTCACCTTAACTTTCTACCATCTTCTCTCCAAAATAGTTTAAATAAATCTTTTATATTCAGATACTATTTTTCTTTTTTTGATTTTCACAGACAGTAATCCTGCTATTACCAACTATGATAGTAATTCTTTTAAAACCATATTATCATTATACTTAGTATTTATATTTCTATATCCTAAAATATACATATCCAAAAAATATAAAAAAATATTTCAGAAAATATATGTAAGGATTATTATTTGCCCTAAATTTTACCAACCAAACATTGATTTCTAAAAACATACATATTTATATAATTAAGATGATAATTTAGTAAAATATTATCTTAACTAATTAATATTGAAAAGTTGTCTATTTTTATATAAATATATAATTTAATAAAAATATTTTGGTTAGCTTAAAATAATTATTGGTCTCATAAAAATAATAAAATTTTAATATTCTTTTGTTCCTTGAATGATTAATATTTTTTTAATAAATCCAATATGTATATGTTAAATAATTTTATTCGTATTATTAGAAATATTAATAGAAATTTATTAAGTAGTATTTTTAATTATTTTTTAAAATAAATTATACAATATGCGATGAATGCTTAAAAAAATACTATAAAATTTCTTAGGTAATTGATGTAATTTTATTTAATGTAAAAGATATAATTTTATTATCGTTAATATCACTATTATATATTTTTAACAAAAATAACATTTAAATTTTTTTATTTATTTATTTATTTGTGTTTAAATTTTAATTAGCAATATATTTTTGGTTTTATTTTATGTGTCAATATATATATATATATATATATATATATATATATATATATATATATATATATATATATATATATAATCGTAATGTAATTATTATCATATTTGAGTTTTATTTTAGGATAATTTTTTAATGGATAAAGATTTGAAAATTTATAATACAAGTCATATATCTATTCTTTGTTTTATTTAAAATTTATCTTTTTAATTTTTTTTTAAGTTTAGGAAAGAATATGATTGTTCTTTCTCTTTTGTATCAAAATTTCAAGAAGAAAACTAGATAAGGACCAAGATTATATTATTGGAGTTGATTCTTATTAAAAATTGAAGAAGAAAGCTAAATAAGGAGCAAAATTATATGATTGGAGTTTGTGTTTTTTGAGATCGAAATTTGATGCTTATATGGATTTTTTGTTTTTTTTAATTCGTTTAAGAGGGGTCAGTATCTACCCTTAATCAATGATTTGCGATGGTTAGATTGTGTAAATTATTCTATGTATAGAAAATTGGATATATATATATATATATAATATTTATGAAAGTTCACTAAATGCTAATTATATAGATATGAGATTAATATGATTGGTACATTGGATGAATTAAAATCAGGATTGTTTTTAAGATTTTTTTTCTTTATTTTGAATTAAAGAATACTTCTTAGATTTGATATTGTTTTGAAACAATTAGACTATTATGATTATTTAGTGTGAACGTTTGAAGCGTATAACTCAAACGAGATCTTGTTTGGTTAAACAAAAGAGATTAAGAGAATTCAATTTCTTTTATAAAAATATTACTCAAGTAATATGATGATCATTTAAGTAAGGTTGGTAGTACTACGTATATGTTTTGAAATTTTAGAGTCTCATGCATATATGTTAGGACACTTAAAATGTATAAGTTACTGAAGAGTCATCATAAGAGTGATTGTAGCTCTGAAATTTGTTGGAAGAAATCTAATAAGAATGTATCACTCAAGCATTATATGAATACTCAAGTGACAAACATTCAAATGTGAAGTATAAATTCAAATGTGAAGTATAATGCTTGAGTGAAAGACACTTAAACATGGACTATAGAACTTAAGTGAGAATGATCATTTCCAGTTATGAAAAGTAATGTCATTAAAGGAAGAAGAGATTTCTCAATCTAAGTGTGGTATGAGTTATTATGCATGTGTTACATGAAGGTTATTAATGATTATGACGTATAAATTGATAGATTAATTATATAACATATGATTCTTTATGTGTATATGATGAGAATGATCAAAGTGAATTATGGTTGAAGTATATGTATATAAGGTGAGAGATATGAAAGAAATAAGAAATTTAGAATTTTCAGTTTAGCAAAATTATGACATATGAATACATCAGATTATGTAAAGTTAAGAAAAATGAGAACCTAGAATAAAAGAGCATGGAGTCATCATCTTGTTAGTTATGTTCTTCCTAGTTCAATGATCTGTGTAGAGAATAGAGAGAAATGAAGAGTGTGTACGAACTACTCCCTATGTAAAAAACCTGCTTATAGAGAACTGTTTTTTTATTCTTAAATAGGATAGAAAAAAAAATTTGACTATGGACAGTCGTTGAGACTCTTTCAATTATTATTAATTAATAATGGGTCAAGTCCACCTATTATGAGTTGGCTCAATCACATGTATATTCACATTCTAAACAATACCATTTTATGTAACCTAATAAATGATAATAATAATGATTACATAATATTTTAGAAACTAAGTTAATTTGGACAAATTACTAATTTATGCATGTCCACAAAATAATTATTCCAAAATTCTCTCACTTGGACAACATAAATTAGATCACAACATTAAAAATTAATCCAGAATAACTCAAAACATGTGTGTTGCGACCTGGATAACGATGAGACGACGATCCGAAAGAGAAAAAATGAAAATTGAATGTGATTAAAAGATATGGAGTCGCCATAATAGTTTTTTATGAAAAAATATGGAATCGGGAAAGGAAATGGTCTGCAGAGTAGAGTTGGATTCGGGAGTCGGTTACGTGTGGAGAACGTATTAGCACTCCCACAATGCCTGTCCCAAAATGATATGAAAACATAAATAAAAAAAATATTTTTTAAATTAAAGGATCCTACAAGGATTGACCTTGCTCCTATGTATTTCTATCAATGATGGAAAATAAGGGCATATATAGTTCTAAAAGAAAGTTGTTTGTTTGAGAGTTTGATGTTTTTTTGAATTTTCTATTTTTTATTTCTTAGAAATTTTATATTTTAGTAAGAAAAATTAAAATGCAGAGATGCAAATTTTGTTGAGAAAAAGCATTTGGCCAATGCAATCGGTTGAGGCTTTTTGAAAAGGCTCTCTAACAATGCATTCGGAAAAGGCTTTCAATTTCGTTTCGGGCATTCGATGTCACTTTGGTTTGGAACTTTCGGTGTGACATCATTCAGTTATGGATGACGTCATACAGTTATGGATGACATCATACAATTCTGCGATTATGGTAATAAGGATTAAGGTTCTGGATGACGTCAAACAACTATGTGTAACGTCATTCGGCATGGAGTGACGTCATATGATTGTTTGGGTAGGATGATAACGTTTTGTGATTCTGAATAACGTCATACGATTCTTGTGTAACGTCATTAGGCTCAATATTTTGGGCGATGAGGTTTACATCTAGGTGACATCATATCACTTTGTGTGACGTCAGTCGACATTGGGAGATTATGTTATTAGATGTAGGGTTTTGAATGACGTCATATGACTCTTGCGTGACACCATTCGATATTGGGAGATTATGTTTATCAAATATAGGGTTTTGGATGACGTCAGATGACTCTTGTGTGACGTCATTCAATTTGGTGTTTTGGGCGATTTTGTGTAGAATGACATCATTAGCCTCTGAATGACGTCATACGGTTGTTAACACTCAATTTTGTCTGAGTTAGAAAAATAATTTTTTTACTTTATTTATGAGCTACTAAGGTTAAAATTACTATTTACACTCCTACTATAATTTGACTTTGATTGTGTGGGCCACCAGCCCACCTTTTCCCTTCTATTGGGCCCAAACATCAAATTTCAGCGGGCCCATTATTTTCTCCCTCCATCACACGCGCGGTTTTTGAGCTAGGGGTTTAAAGGGAGGAGAATTGAATCAGTGGGGGACTTTTTATGATCGTAATTCACTCACACTGAAATTTTTCTCTCAATCTCTCCGACGGTTGAAAGGAGCAAAGAATCTGAACGTTTATTGTCAAGAAATAAGCAAGATCCACGAAGATCACACGGGAAAATATGCATACACAGTTCCGTCCCGAATACACTTCATAATTCTCGAAGATTTGAGGAAGAGTTTACAAGCAATTACAGAAGATAACGGAAGAGAAAACGACTCTGATATTTGAGTCCTCATCAGTCTGCATTCTTGGTTCGTGCTGATTCCTAGAACAGTACAGAAAGAGAAAGCACGCTACAAGAGGTATGATACTTGGAATTTGTAATGTTGTGATCTTGCATTGGCTGTGGTTGTTCTTTGATTTGATTATCGTTCTGCATCATACCATTATACGTATTCTTGTTTCGATCAACACGTCCGTCTATCAATCTTACCCAAAACCCGCCACGACTTCTGCTATCTCCGTCTGGCAGCTACTGTGACCTTCGTCATATCTGTTCCATTTTCAAGCCCTCCCTGTCAACGCAGAACCACCATTTTCAATCTCTGTCGTTCTACCGCCTTTTAACACCACCACTATTGTCTCCATTGCCGCCCTCGTCCACCTCGAGGACTACATCTGAGCCTAAATCTCTGATCCACACGCGCAAATCACTGATTATTTCGACATAATCATCGGAACTGACATTGGCTCCAACCACGCTGCCATGATTCCGTCAATCGCCATCTCCAATGATCGAGCCATCTCGGATCCTCTGTCGTTATACCGTGTTTGTTCCGCTCCTGCTGTCTAATAGCTTGCATCACTCAAACCTCCCTCTTGTTCTTAGCCACCGTCTAATTACACTTTGCTCCGTGATAAATTCGGATTCTCATTCTAGACCCTAGTATCGCCACTAAGGAGGACTCCGCTGCCCCTTTCTTTTTCCCCCTTTGCAAACCCTAATTTGATTTAAAGCATGACTGATTTTGAAATCGGATTTATTCAATTTGATCTTCTAAGGGAGTGATAGGTATCCAATTGGACTCGACCCAAATTGGGTATCAAGGGACGACTAAATAAAAAGGAACGAGTTTGGTAAGTTTTCGGTTTAATCATTTATTGATGCGCTGGATAAAAAAAGAAGGCATAAGGAAATTTGGAACATAAGCATTATATGACCGTAGCTTGGATCATGGCTAGATTTAACCTCCTTGTCGCCTAATAATGAAGAGTGGAGTGATTTAGTTTGCAGGTGACCACTACTACTTAATAAAAGAGGTAAGAGTAATTAATTGGCGAAGAGTGGTGTTTCTGCTTAAGACTTGAGCCCAATTTTTAATGTGGCATTAAATACCCCTTGATAGATAATAAAACAAGAATGAATTGGAAAGATGGGGTGGTGCATTGGTACGTGAGTAAAGGAAACGTGCGAGTAATAACCATTTGGTAGTGAATTGAATTAAGCAATAAAATAAATTGAACTTGAAATAAGGATCACACAATGTGGCTGCCGTGGGGATGTTTTACCCAATTAAGTTTAGGCACAGAGAGTGAAATCTGAAGTGAGAAGTGGTTAGTCCATTTCTTCTTTGTATGATTTGGCATAATTATTAAATCAATTTAAATTAGCATTAATTAGTAAATAGCCATGACCATCCTTTCCTTTTCCTTTGCCCAGTTTCAATTTTATTAAGCCTTAATTCCCAGTTTATACCCCAATTAAAATTACGTTCCAAACAAGCTTCAATTAGAACGCTGCCACGTGAGCCATGAAAGAGGATATGTACACGTTAGAGGTTTCTTTCTAAAATGGGTTCATTGCATTTAATGCTTTCATACATCTCACTTTTTCATATCTTATTTTAATAATAATAAAAAAACAAAGCAATTTAGGTTTTGATATATTTTCTCGTAACATCATTACCCCATGGAACCTATTTGTTTTCATTATAATTGACACATAATATTTCTAACAATTAGTTTGTCTCTTTAGGAAAAAAGAGAAAAATATTTTTTAATTAATGTTGTCTCATTTCTTTAATTTTTTTCCTAGTCTAATTTTGTAAGAATGAAAGGTATAAAATAAAGAAAAATGCAAGTGATTAAAAATACTTTTTTTTACTTTTTCTTTTTCGGGTTTATTTTAAAATGGTTTTGATTAAATCCTAATTGGCCGTACGCGTCTTGTGGGTTTTAATTCGAAAAACGTTTCATTTAGATAATCAAAGTACCATACGCATCGAACGAGATCTAACACGAAATTTTCTAATTAATAAAAAGTATAAAATTTTCAAACAATAAAAATTAATAAGAATTTTTTGATAACAAAACAATTTTCAAGTCAGAACTACGTATGCCCTGATTTCCTATCAATGATAGAAATACGTAAGAGCAAGGTCAATCCTTGTCGGACCCTTTTATTTAAAAATCATTATTTTGTTCACACTTGCTTTTCTGCTATTATTTTGGGAAAATAAATGTTTTATAAAATCACGCTCGTTTTACTCATTCGATTAGAGGTACCGTCTTACGACGGACGCTGTGAGGGTGCTAATACCTTCCCCACACGTAACCGACTCCCAGACCTAGATCCGATTTCGCAGACTCGTTTTATTCGATTCCGGTTCTTCCATAGTTTTCCATAATAAACTGTGGTGGCGACTCCTTTTCTCTAATCAAAATAATATCCTAAATCATTCTCCTTTCGTTTTGCTGGCCCGATGTAGGGTGACGATATTGAGGATGACATCATCCGATTGAGTAACATCATATGGTTTTGGAGTTTAGGGAAAAGGCGTTCTATGTAGGATGACGTCATTCAGTTCAGAGTGACATCATGCGGTTATGTTTATGGAATGACGTCATTCGTCTCTAAATGACATCATGTGGTATTCAGTAAAGTTTTATGGGCTTTTGGTAAAAGGGTTTCGGCAAAAGGTTGAGATGATGTCATTCAACTTGAAATGACGTCATACGGTTCTGGTTTAAATTATGTAGTATTAAGAATTGCTCATGATGGTTGAGAAGCGAATTGCGAACTCGACGAGCGACAAAAATTAGTAACAATTTCCACAACAAAATTGTGCCCATGACAACAATTATTTCTAAATAATTACAATATCATTGTAAAAGGATTTTCGAGATTGAACTCTATTCTCTATATTTAATTTCTCTCTCGAATATGCTTTTTGGAGAGATATTCTTATTGTTATTTACTTATATTTCATCAAAAACAAAAATGAAGAACAATCGTATGATAAATATAAGGCAAAGACACAAAAATTGGAATTAAGACAGGAAAGACGAAAGAGACCAACATTCATGTTCGTAGAGTATCAAGTTTTCAGGCGTATCTCTTGAAGCTTCAGGCATTCTTACTGCTTTCTTGATATTCTTTTGCTTTTGCAATGCCTTCTGAAATGCTTCCGTTTGTGTTTTGAAAGTGCATTATTCTTCTGAAAATGTAATTCCCAGGATGAAACACTCTCTCTGGATCTCGTCGTCTTTCGTCACTGTGTTTTTCTCTCATTTTTTCACATTGTGTATTTCTGATGTCTTTGAGGTTACCCCTTTAATGCGTTTTCTTTTCGTCCTTTTAAACACAAAATTTGACAGTTCATTCAACGAACATGAGTCTTTTCGTTACTTCTAATGAGTGTAATTTCGTTTCTCGTTAATTGAGCATTGCAAATTCTGTTTCTGTTCCAATAACTGAACCTTGCACCTTTTATTTTTGTTCAACTTCTATCTTCATGCAATGAATAAATCGTGCAACGTTTATTTTCATAAATAATTGAACCATGCAAATGCAATAATTGAATTATGCAATAAATGAACCATGCAATAACTGTTACGTGCAATAATTAATGAACCATGCATTCCGTTAATGAATTTAATACACCCTGCTCGAAAACAACACCTGTTAGAAAAATTGGGCTGACGATAAAAAAATATAAGAATGAGGAGTGCATATTTGAAAGAAAGGGTGCAAATAAAAGAACTTATACTTTGTATTTCTTATTTCATTTTTTTTTCACTCGGACGAAATTGGATGTTGAGAGCTGCCCCTCTTTCTTTAAATCTTATTAGATAATTTGAAAATTAAAATTTTCATATTATTTGAGTAAAAGATAAGTAAAGACAAAAACACTATATCGAGACCTTAACAATGTTGAGAGGATCATGTACCATCACTATATCGAGACCTTAGTGTCGCAACTAGGGTCACGATGGGGACGGGAGATTAAAATGGTTAACTTTAATATTTAAAAGAGGGGAGTAGCCACCATAGTTTTCATGGAAAACTATGGAAAACCAAATAAAACAAGGATAAGGCTGATCTATGAAAATTGGATTGCGAGTCCGGGAGTCGGTTACGCGTGGGGAAAGTATTAGCCCCCCACGGCGCCCATCCTAAGACGGTACCTTTAACTGAATAAAATGAAATGAGTGTAATTTTTGGAATGTTTATTTTTCACGAAAAATAGAAATAAAAACAAACAAAACATTTTTTATTTTGGAAAGGGCCCGACAAGGTTTAACCTCGCTCCTACGTATCTCCATCAGAGATGGAGAATCAGGGTTACGTAGTTCTATATTTTGAAAATTGTTTGTTTAAGGATTTGATATTTTTTAATTTTGAGATTTTTATATTTTTTAATTTTAGTAAAATTTAATGTTTCCGAAAATTAAATTTCATTTTCGATATCGCTTGACGTGTATGACCCTTTGATATTCCAAATGAAATTAAAATTTTTTAAATTAAATCTCACATAACACGAATGATTATTTAAGAATTTAATAGAATTTATTTAAAATAAATATTTTTATTAAAGAAAACGAATCAAATAAAAGAAAACTAAACCTCAAAATACTATAAACTCTTTTATTTAATAACTAAAACCGAGACTATGTTTATTAGGGGACCATTCTATTTTAATGAATGCAAAATCAAATCAATTAAATTGTTAGAGAAAAGAATAAAAGAAAAAGGCCATGTAACTTCCTTTGCATTTATCTAATTCATTTATTCTCTTTTCTTTAGTTTTCAATTTACTCTTTTTTTGAAAAGGCTATTAAATAGCCCACTGCAGCACTGTATCCTATCTAATCAACTTTCTCTTTCTCCATTTCAATTAATGCCAAAAGCCACGGTTGTATCACCTTTCAATATTATTCAATTCATCTTTAAAAAAACCTTTTTATTCACGGCTAATTAAAAAAACATTTTTAAAGAAATCAATGCCAACACTTTAATTCATCTTCACCTAACTAAATGCCTTACCCTGCAGCCTCAATATTATTTTTCTCTCACAAAGTCAACATTTAATTTAACCTAATCATTTGTCTCTCTCACGCTGCCACTTCATCAATTGTTTCTCTCTCACGCTGCTAACAAAAACAACAAATGGGCCTAAGCCCAAATCAAACACTCTAATTCTCACTTAACAAAATAGGGTTAGGTGGCAAAAGGGGTATCACTGCTATGGTTGAAAAGGCAGTGGAGAAAAAAAAGAAAAAAAAGCTATTAACAAGGTGGCAATGGTGGTTAGTGTGGAGCGAGGCAACGTTGGGGGGATGGAGGGTGCGTCCGGTGATGGTAGGGTGATAATAGGAGAGAGAATCAGGGCGTTTGACGTCGAATCTGGAGGTGCAGTGGGAGAGCGAGGCAGCGTAGGGAAATGTGGTGGCTAGGGTTGAAGGGCGTGGTGGTTTGGAGGGTTGCTGGAGGTTAGGGTGGCACTAGGGTTGACGGTTGTTGATGGCATGGTGAAGAGAGGTGGAGAAGCGCAGGGTATAGTGAGGCATTGGCGTTGGGGTAGGCAACTTGGTGATGAAGAGAGTGACGAAGGGGGAGGTGGCAGTTGCTTGGTGGAAGTGGTGATTAGGTTGGAGGTCATGCATGGTGACTAGGTGTTTAGGATTTCGAAGGCGAGGACGTCAGTGTCACTGAGGGCTCATGGTAGGTGAGGTGTGGTGGCATGGCATTGCGTAGTGGGAGAGGGAGTAAATGAAGGGTATGGTGAAAGATGCGGGCACAACTTGGGGGTTATGTTAACTGTGGGGGAAAGAATGGGACTTCGAGAGTCCTTGGCAGCAGCTGGTAACGAGTTCTCGCATGGCTTGGAGCTTTGAGAGGCATAGTGGGAAGGTGCTTTTTGGTGGCTATATTGCTTAGGCATGGCAGTGGAGGGAAGGCATCGTGAGGCATAACGGGAGGTACCAGAGAGTGTTGCGGAAGGTGCTGGTTCAGTGGTGGGGGGCGTAAAGGGGGGTGCTTGACGTTGTGGCCAGGGTTGGAGAGCATAGTGGCTTCCCAGCGTTGACTACTACGCACACGGGGTAGTTCGGTGATGGAGTTAGGCAGCGTTTTGGCAAGGCGTGATGGGTGGTTGGCGTGTAGGAAGTTTGGGTGATCATGGAAGTGCTATTGGTGGCGTTGGAAGGCGTAATGGGAGAGGAGAGGAAGGTGATGGAATAGGGTGCTTGTGTGAGGGGTTGTTTGATTAGGCAGAGACAGAGATGTGTAGTGGAAAGGGGCAACGTAGGGGTATATGGAGGCTCGGGTGGTGGCTACGAGGTAAGTGGACGGCTGTGGAGCATGTGAGTTGCATGGCATTGGCTCCCTAGCAATGGAAGTGATGATGTTCGTGGCGTAATGGAAGAGGAGAGGAAGGTGATGGAGTTGTTGGGGGTTAGGAAGGTCGTGGGAACACCATTGGGGCTGTCTTGGGAGCACAAATGCATGTGGTGAGGGTAGACGGTTTGCTACTTGGATTTTGGAGGTGCAGTGGAGGTTTCATGACGGCATTCATGGTAGAGAGTATGTGAAGGAGGTTCGCTAGGGGTTCTTAGGGAGTCCGTGGGGATGGCATGGTGATAGGGTGAGGAAACAATGGTGAACTTGGTATGTTTTGGAATCTATGAAGACTGGAATGGAATGAGAGGAATTTTTTTGTGCATGTATGTTTACTTAGCTCGTGTTATTGAAAAGGAAAATGATACTTTGACACTGGTTTTTCTCTTACCTCCATTTGACACTCCGACGTGGCAGTGTCGTCCTGCGTGGCAAAGAAAGAGAAACACAGATGATTTTCTACTTACGTGGTTCATGTTTGTCTTTTTGCAAAGGGTGTCTTTTGTCATTTGCCATCTGAAAAATGCAGGGCAATTTGAGAGGGAAAAGCAGATCTCATTTTCTCATTGCATTCATTAACCCCGCATGCTTTGGAGGAGAGAGAACAGAGGAAACAACAAGATTCGCGTTCCTTCTGTAAGATTCACGTTCCTTCTGCAAGATTCGCCTTCCTTTTCCCCACCGTCGAAGCTTTACCATTTGCATTGGTGGTATTGACCCTAAACCCTAAGCTTTTTTGGTATGAAACATGCTTGCTGCGAGTCGATGTTTGCTTCGTTTAGGGTTTAGGGTTTGTTCATATGATTTGGTTTTGCTTGCTAGTTATGCATGTATGCGAAAAATGAGATCTTATGCGTTCTGGGTTGCTGGTGTCGATGTTTGCTTCGTTTACGGTTTAAGATTTATTCACATGGTTTGATCTTGCTTTCTGGTTATGCCTATACACGAAAAAAAATGGTTTGTCGATGTGTTCTGGGTTGAAGGTGTCGATCTTTGCTTCGTTTACGGTTTAGGGTTTATTCACATGGTTTGATCTTGCTTTCTGGTTATGCCTGTACTCGAAAAAAAATTGTTTCTTGATGTGTTCTGGGTTGATGGTGTCAACGTTTGATTCGTTTATGGCCATGGGTTTGTTCACATCGTGTATGTTCCAAAACTAGATACAGCGAACCATTTAGGTGAACTGAGCTAACCACTTAGTGCTTTAATCACTCAAACAAATCTGTGTGTTCCAAAAGTACACACAGCGAACCACTTATTTGAACTGAGCGAACCACTTAGACATTTCACCCCTCAAACAAATGTGTGTGTTCCAAAAGTACACACAACGAACCACTTAGGTGAACTGAGCGAACCACTTAGACATTTCACCACTCAAACAGATGTGTGTTCCAAAAGTACACACAGCGAACCACTTATTTGAATTGAGCGAACCACTTAGACATTTCACCCTTCAAACAAATGTGTGTGTTCCAAAAGTACACACAGCGAACCAGTTATTTGAACTGAGCGAACCACTTAGACATTTCACCCCTCAAACAAATGTGTGTGTTCCAAAAGTACACACAGCGAACCACTTATTTGAACTGAGCGAACCACTTAGACATTTCACCCCTCAAACA
>Ga0209700_106054_pt1 | contig 19383 bp, 12 predicted proteins | sample SiratroredBW_FD_187528 | JGI IMG/M metagenome (GOLD analysis project Ga0209700, IMG submission 187528) | Root nodule microbial communities of legume samples collected from California, USA - Siratro red BW (SPAdes) (version 2) | ecosystem: Host-associated > Plants > Roots > Nodule | place: USA...
TTTTTAGTTTTTTTTTTTTTTTCCGTGTTGCAGAACAAGATCGTCAGATAAATTATTAAAATTTGCTATTATAAAAACCTAGACCGACCTATTTTTTTTGCTTTTCTGGTGACAGAGAACTTCACCGAAATTGGATATCATTTTAGCCAGATTCCAGAAGTAGGAGCTGGATTCGTATAGGATTTAAGATTTGAATAAAGAAAAATAAGATAAATTTCAAAATCTTATTCTATATCGAAAAAAGTTTTGAAAAATTTAAGTAAAAATTAATAAACAAATTTTAAATGTTTTATGAGAGAAAAAAGTTAATAAATTATATAAGATTAAATATAATTTGATATAAAATAAAAGAAAATATATTTTATTTTTTTGAAAGTTTATTGTTATTGATAAATATAAAATACGAAACAGATTTTTAAAAATATAATTGAATATATTAAATAAAAATTTAGATAGCGTAATTTATAGATTTAAAAATAGATAAAAATAAAAGAAAAATGTTTTACAGTAAAAACTTTATTAAAAATTGAATTAAAATGTAGAATAGATTATTTTTAATTTGTATGACCGACGGATGTAATAAAAAAGTATATAAGGGAAAAATTATTTATTTTTTAAATTTATATGAAATTAAAGTTATAATTATATTAAAATGAAAAAAAATACTATAGAAATGATTGAATTAAAATATTGAAAGAATTTTTATAAAAATAGAAAGAGAATGAAATGAAATGAAATGTTTTATACTTATTTTGAATTAATTAATTATAATAGAAAATTAACGATAAACTATTTAATTTTTATTATAATAAATTAAAATTAGAAAAAAATAAAATAAAATTATTGGATTATTTTTTAAAAATAAAAATTAATTAAATTTTTAAAAAAAATAAAAATAAAAATTAATTTACTTATTGTTAATACGTATGTAACGATAAAGAAAATAAGTGAATAAGTATATTATTCACTTTAATAAAAAGAGTGTATAAATTATAATTATAAAATGTAAATTAAAAAAATATAATTAAAATGAGAGATAATGTAAAGAAAAAAAAAAGATGTTCCAGCTATTTGATGCTAATTAAAGAATTAAAATGAAAATTGTGCTACCTAGATAATTTTTTAAAAAAATAATAGAAAAATCATAATTTTTATGAGCTTATCAACTAATATTAGTTTTGAAATATTTTACATTTTTTTTCTAAGGTGTAATTTTATATTCTAATGCATGAAATAAATAGATTGTTTCTATTAAGCAAATGGGTAATTCTTGTCTCAATGCTTAATAAAATGTGCGCATCTTGAGTATTATTACTCTACAAAATTCACGAGATCGAGACCAAAATCAATATTTAAAATTATTTTAATATTTTTAAATAGTTCTTATAATATGTAATTTTGTTAATGTGTGTCTATATTAAATACTCTTGAATAGTGCTTCTTTCTGCAAATAAGTTCTCTGTAATTGCATGATGAGGAAGAAGGACAACCCACACTACACTTAACTGTGACATTCCTTGCCAAAATCCTTGTACAAGTATTTATGCAAGTTTTGAAACTCAGTACTAAGCTAACTTTTCATCTTCCACTCCTTGTAAAAAAGTAGATACCATTTTACAAGTAGATACCATTCCATTAAGGAAAAGTTTGGTTTGACACATAACCGTTTGCCAACTAATGACATGACACATTTGCATACGTGTATAAGGGTATCTATGGTATTTTCATATTGAAGGGCATTTTTGGATGACATGTATTTCAAAATTCAGTGGAGATGTTGCGCGGGCCTCATTGTTTTTGTGTTTGTCTGGGTGGAGGGAACGCACAGAGTCATATCATTCGCACTTTGCAACCAACGCAGGGAGAGATTGGAAAGTGTGAGAGGGTGGGGGCTATACTGTATTAGGGTTTCTAGTGGTGGAGGAAAGTCAAGTAACTTGACGGATAGAGCGTTATCGTGCGAACACACCACAAAAATCGGCGGAGAATTTGGAAACGATGGTGGGTCGTCGTTGTTGACTACATTGAAGGTTTTCTTCGGTGGGAGACAAAACAGAGGTAGGTTTACAGTCTATTCTTTTCTGCTTTGCGATTTGTTATTGGAGATATTGTAGTGGTATTTTGTTGTGGGGGGTTTATTGGCGTTTAGGGTTTAGTGATTGAGAATAGTTGTGTGTTGAATGTGATGTCGTTTTTGGTTGAGGGTTCTGTTTTTATGGTTTAGGATTTGGAATTGTGTAATCGATTTAGCGTTTTGATCATTTTCTGATTGATTGAATAATTGTTTCTGTTAGGGTTAATAATAGAACAATGAAGACAAACATGAATGAAGTTTAATTTTGCACTGAATTTGTGGTTGTGATTGGTGGTTAGAATGTTGTACACAGTTAAACAATTATATAGAGAGGGTTAAAGTGTTTGTATTTGCAGTGGGGGTGGGCTTGTTGCAGGTGCAGTGGTTGTTGTTTGATGTCATTGTTAGGTGGTCGTTGTTCAAGGCCCTGTTTAGAGAGGTTTAAACAATTGTATATCGGTTAATTAATTATTGGGTTTTGATTCATTGTATTTTTTTTATTTTCAGGAAAACAATGACAAGTGGTGAAAGTGATTCAGATTCAGAGGAGTTATGCCTGCGACATTTTTGTTATACAAAGTACTTGGGAGTTGTAAATACTATGTTAACCATGAAACAGAAGAATTGTATTCAACAAACTCCATTTGGTTGGTTTACATTGTTGACTCATAAAGTGAAAATAAGTAGGAAAGTTTTGAAAGAGTTATGTAGACGATGGATTGAGAGAAGAGGTGGATTTTTTATTAGGTCTGTGTTTGTACCTTTGTCTTTGTTAGATGTTTCTGTTGGTTTAGGTCTTCGAGTTTATGGGGAAGATGTAGAATTGGAAAGTGAACATGTTGATAGTTATTGTAGAAGTCTATTTAATTGTGGAATAGTTAAGGTGAAGATGGTTTTTGATGAAGTTGTTAAATGTCATAGTCATGGTACGGTTGATGAATTTTGTAAGCTTTATATTTTGTTAGGTTTATCTGAATTTTTGTTTCCCAATAGAATGGGAAATGTTTATTCAGGGTTGTTTAACATTGTAGATAATTTAGGTGAGCTTCATAGGTTTAAGTGGGGCACATTTGTTTATACATATCTCGTCAAAAGCTTATGTAGAGCATTCACAGCTTCAAGGTGCATTCACAGTGAACAGAATTCAATTGTTCGTGTTGAGGGATGTGTATACTTGTTGCAGGTAAATTATAAAGTGCTTCATAATGTTAACTTTCAATTGTATTATGTTTAAGTTTTAATTTTTCATTTCTAATTTTACTGCAGATGTGGGCTTTAGACCATGTAATTGTGACAAAGCAAACTTTCCAAAGAATTAGAAGTGTATTCCCCCGAATCCTACATTGGAAGGATGTGAAGGTTGGTGACAAGGAGGTTGAGTCAGCTTTTAAGAACAACGTGGTGAGTGAAATTTATTGGATTTGAATTACTAATGCTCAATGTTAGTTAACATTAATTTAGTTTTATTCTTAAATTGTTTTGTAGGTTATTTGTAAGTTGTCGTTGTCGAAGGAAGAGTGTCGACAGCATGTCGTCAAAGAAGCCTTTAAAATTGACATTGTTGAAGTGAATGAAAGGACAATAGACAAAGAAAAACTTGTAAAGATTGTACAAGAAATTGCAAAATTCAATTGTCAGTCTGCACATCAAGAATTACTGATTCAGAGACTTGAAGCTGAGTTGAGGGATTTGAAAGAGCTTTATAATGAGCATAAACGAAAATTTCCAAACAAATTTGACCTCCCCCACTCACCAGTTGAAGGTAATTGTGGAGTTGAAGCCAAAGGTGGTGAAGAATGCTCTATTGAAGGTGCTGTTGATGGTGCTGTTGATGGTGCTGTTGAAGGTTCTGTTGGAGGTTGTGTTGAAGGTGTTGTTGAAGATGGTGTTAAAGGTGCTGAAGAACGTCATGTTGAAGGTGTTAAAGAAGGTGTTGTTGAAGTTGTTGTTGTTGACGTTGTACAGGAAGTTGGTGAAAAAGTTACCGTTCCAAGTGCAGAACAAGTTAGTGCAGAAGTTGGTGTTGACAGTGCAGAAGCAGTTGATGAAGAAGGTGGTGCTCAAAGTGTACAACTAATTGGTGAAGATTTTCAAGGGCAAGGTGAACACAACAATATGTATAACCGCATGAAGGCGGATCCCCGACCACGACAACAAAGTTGGCTTAAGAAATCACCTTGGATTGTATGTTTTAGGAAAAGGAGACGTAAGTTAAGTGAGCCACACATGTAGCTAAGTTATGAAAAACTTGATATAGTTAGTATAGGTTGAATGAAATTATGTTTTATAGATATGTGAAGTTGTACTTTGAACTTGGTTGACATCATTTTGTTTGTATACATAAATATTTTGGATGACCTCAGAAATGGAACATGAGTTGTTTATAAGTTAAAAGATGTTTTTGAGTGACAGGGCACATAATTGCTGAATTTGGTTATTTGAAAATTTAACTAAGTTAAAGACTTATATACACAGGGTTAAACACTTTGATTTTCAGTGTTGGTCATGGGGAATGACCCCTATTCCTTTGTTCATCTCATTTGTAGGTGGTCCTTGGTGAAGGAAGACTTTCTTATATTGAATGGGATGGTGCAAAACAGGTAGGGGATTGATGTGTGGAGGGGAGGGACGACATAATTGCTGAATGTTGTGAGTGTTCAAAAAATTTAACACAATTAGACAGTTATATGCATATTGGTAAATAGTTTGTACGTGCAGGGTTGGTGATGGCTCCTAACCCTTCTGGCTTAGTTGATGTCACTGGTACGGTTTAAGGTTGAAGGAAGACCTTCTTATATTGAATGGGATGGTGCAAAACATGTAGGGGATTGATGTGTAGAGGTGAGGGGCGACATAATTGCTGAATGTTGTGAGTATTAAAAAAATTTAACACAATTAGACAGTTATATGCATATTGGTAAATAGTTTGTACGTGTAGGGTTGGTAATGGCCCCTGACCCCTCTGGCTTGGTTGATGTCACTGGTACGATTTAAGGTTGAAGGAAGACCTTCTTGTATTGAATGGGATGGTGCAAAACATGTAGGGGATTGATGTGTGGAGGTGAGGGGCGACATAATTGCTGAATGTTGTGAGTGGTAAAAAAATTTAACACAATTAGATAGTTATATGCGTAGTGGTAAACAGTTTGTACGTGCACGGTTGGTGATGGCCCCTGACCCCTATGGCTTGGTTGATGTTACTGGTAGGGTTAAAGGTTTAAGGAAGCCCTTGTTGTATTGAATGGGATGATGCAAAACATGTAGGAGATTGATGTGTGGAGGTGAAGCGCAACAGAATTGCTGAATGTTGTGAGTGGTCAAAAAATTTAACACAATAATTAGACAGTTATATGCATAGTGGTAAACAGTTTGTACGTGCAAGGTTGGTGATGGCCCCTGACCCCTGTGGCTTGGTTGATGTCACTGGTACGGTTAAAGGTTTAAGGAAGCCTTGTATTGAATGGGATGGTGCAAAACATGTATGTGATTGATGTGTGGAGGTGAGGTGCGACATAATTGATGAATGTTGTTAGTGGTAAAAAAATTTAACACAATTAGACAGTTATATGCGTAGTGGTAAACAATTTGTACATGCAGGGTTGGTGATTGCCCTTAACCCCTGTGGCTTGGTTGATGTCACTGGTACGGTTTAAGGTTTAAGGAAGCCCTTCTTGTATTGAATGGGATGGTGCAAAACATGTAGGGGATTGATGTATGGAGGTGAATTGCGACATAATTGTTGAATGTTGTGAGTGGTCAAAAAATTTAAAACAATTAGACAGTTATATGCATAGTGGTAAACAGTTTGTGTTTTTGGTGGATGGTGAGGACGTTGTGGTCAGTTAAACACTTAAATACAATGAGTTAAAGTCATCGTTATGAAGTCATTTAGGTGTTTAGCTTCCGGAGTACAATGTCAGGTCAACTAGGCACATCTTTTATGAAAATATAATTATTAAATTGTTGCACGTTTCTAGAGTAAGTTGGTTGTAACAATAGTTGAGATTGGTTGTTAACAATAACCATTACCAAAGTTACACTAAAATACATGACGAAATTAGACTCAAATAAAGTACTTCCAAATAACAAACACAAAGACTCCACGATGTTTGTGTGATCTCAAGCAGAATCGTTTGCATTTTCTATGTTCTCCTACAATTCCAAATGCTTCGGATCTAGAACAAGGAAAGATAAACCCAAGTCAAATGATTGTAAAATCAAGATGTATTAATGTTTGGTGTTAATGAAGACTAATAATGACTTAAAATTAGTCAATATACCTACAACTGTTGGTGTCCGAACCACGGGGAGTGAAACTCGGAGTAGTTCCTCATTGGGAGGCCCAATGTCAAATTTGAAGACCTACAGAATATTCTTAAACATTACACATAACATATTTAGGCTAATCAAAGCATAATATTACAACAATATGTTTTAAATTAAAAAGTATACCTTCACAATGTTATTCAGCGTTATGTTTAGATAAAAAAACCCTTCGATTTAGGGTGAAGACTTTGACCTACGACAACAGAAAAACTTCATCAATAACGAAGCAAGACAAATACATCAACAAAATAATTTATTGTCAAATAGACTTACATTTTTTAAGATCAATACAGAGCCAACAACTATATCACTACCAAATTCAGCATCTTGTAAGATAAATATGTAGTCATAATATAGGTTTAATGTCCATAATTTAAGTTTCGATTATTTTTTCTTCATATAAAATTAATAATTCTTCTAATCTATTAAATTAAATATATGACAAACTTAATTACTCAAATATTTAAATTAATTAATTTAGTTGTCAGATTATTTGTTAAGTGGTCTAAAAGATATGTTAAGGTAATCATATAATAACACATGCTTAAACACTTACTGCAGAAGTGTTTCTGAAGTCAAATCATTGAGGTAACAACAAATTGTCTGAGCGAAATTAATGTGCCAAATGGTCATAAAATGTGGTACACTTAATCACATAATAACGAATGGTTAAACATTTACTGTGAACAAATATGTCGACAAATTTTCCTTAAGAGAGTGGGGTTCAAAAACACAGCAGTACACCTGTACAGACATCATGCGCCATGACCACCCCTAGGTCTACGAAATGTTTAACCATGTCCAATTAAGTGGTTATTTCAGCTGAACTTTCTGACCAACCACCACAATAGGTAGTTATGTGGCTCCCTCACCTCCATAAAGGGGAATCCCTTACATCTTTGCACAATGGCGTTGAATACAAGTTCACATACCAACCACAACAACCATTGGTATAGTCATCCGCACCATGACCACTGATGGACATACTAAGTGTTTAACCCTGTGCATGTAAGTGTTTAAGTGGGTTAAACTTTTTTACCACTAACCACAGTGACGAATTGTGTGGGACCTAAACTCTTGAACCATGACAACCAATCCAAATACATCTGTTCAACCATGTTTATTTAAGTCTTTATGTGAACACAATTTTCTCAAGATCTATAACTGTGACTAACTCACATGTCCGACGTCGAAAGTTCAATTTTCATTCATGTATTGGTTAGTGGTTAATTTCAACAGGATGTGAACATTGACTTCAAGTTATCAAGTCAGTTAAAAATAACCACCACATATTAACACCACAGGTTGGTTACAATTTCTGCCTACAAATGTCTTTAACAACCTTTGTACAACAACTTCAACTTCACAATTTGTACTCAAACTTCTAATTCCAAATTACAATTATATATAACTGCATTCATGAGTATTGAATACAAACATATGTTCATCAGTCATTCACATTATAACATATTATAAGAGCTGAAATTCCTCCAACACTCTTTGTCGACGTAGATTGTCATCATGGAGGACCCATTTGCATACAAGATCTTCTTGATATGTTTGAAGTTGTTTCTGCAAAAATAACAAAATAAATCAACATCCATTAATGAAAAATAATAAAATCAAAACTCCAATCACAAAAGAGACATAAACTTCAATGAAATGATAAACTAACCGACGACAACTCAGGCATGGTCTTCCCATCATACCGAGGCACACCGTCCCAAACTTCCATACATTTAATCACAATTAACCCACAATCATATCTGCAGACCATCAACAGTTATAAAATAGTACAAAACACATCATTGCCTATATTTGAGAAAGCACATAACTCACAAATTTGGTTGACGCAGGACATCGTCGTTCACGACTGAAATGGGGTTATCTTCCACACCTTCCTCCAACAAGCACAATAGATGCTGAATTTGACTTGCCTGCAAACATTAAATTTAGTTACAAAATGTATACAATATAAAAAAAAATACATGTTCAAGTACCATTGCATTGTCTAGTTCCGCACGTGATCCATCGTGGTCACCCATGGAGTCTATGACCATTAGCTCTCTCCTATGACGCTTAAGGACATGGCACCACCAATAGTCATCATGAACTGTGGGAATAAATGCCTACAATCCAGACAACATTAACAAATAATGTGCAATAATAACTAAACCTCATTTACACATCATGTCAAAGGAACTTACAAATCCACAAAACAAAAGCATCTCCAACTCCAATAAAGCACAGGACATAAATATTTTGTAATCCTGATGATTCCAAGCTCTACATTTTGACGATTCCAAAGTCATCTCTTTAAATATTTGGGTCTACAAATCATTACAATGACATTATTTTCACAAATAGACCTCATCAACTTGATAAACTATTTAACATACAGCACAAACTATTTAACATACCGCAAAAAAGGATTGAAGAATACTCTATTGACAGTTTTCAACGTCTTCAACTCCTCAACCGTTAGGATGCTTGTTGCAAACCACATAATCTACACAAGTTGAACTTTTCATTTTCAACAACTAACCAAATACAAATTATTGAAATAAAAAACAGCAAATGCAAGCAATATATAAAGCCTACAAAAGTCATATAGGTTTTTTTTTTCGATTCATATTTTTGTCTTTCAATTTGTCCACAATACCGCATACCGTAATATCGCTACCGTCAAACAAATTTGATACCAAACCTAAGTTATTATCCTCAATTCTAACCTCGCCACCACTTATACCAAAGCCTAAACCCATACAAACATCTACACCAGATAGAGGAACTAAATATTCCCTTATTCTAAAACTTTGGTCATTCGGAGACCATCGGTTCACCAACTCACGCAGCAATGGACAACTGATGTTAATTGGTTCTACCATGCGAGTAAGCCACTTAAAAGGAGTTTTGTCCAACTTCTCCCTCTAGTAGTTAGACAATTTTCTATTAACTTCAACGATAATATCAGTATCTATTAGGTGGAATACTCTAATATGCAACATGGAAAACAAAATTTATGTAAACTCTAAAAATTAAATCAAAATCAAATGCAAAAACACAACTGACTTGCCTTAGGTTCATTGCCATCGACATTAGATCGTTGTGCGTCAGACCTTCTTCCAGCCATGTTTAACTTCGAACAAACCTAGTCATATTCGTATGTTGAACAATTTGTGTGTACAAAACAAATTATAAACTAAATGACATTAACACAAACAACATACTGTTTAACATTGTATAATTAAATGTTTAACTAAGCATAAAGTTTTAACCACTATTCACAAGCACAAATTCAGTGCCCCCACACACCAAAAAAGCCTAAAATACTTAGATGTTTTCAACTGTTGAATTAAACAAAACTATGCCTTCTTCACCTACAACCACCTATGAATGCAATAACCCAAAGAACAACCGTATTGCGTCATGTTCAGTTTTGAACATACAAAATGTTTAACCTTGCCTACTTAAGTATTTAAACAATAACAACTTTCTAACCACACATCACAAACACACCCATTTATTAACAACTCACCAAACCAACACAGAAACAACATTGTCAACGAAAAATTGCTCGTACAACAATTACGGACCTGCACAGTGATGGTGAAAAAGCAAACGCGGAAGTTTTCACGAAGGAGACCCACGAATCCACCCTAACACAAATCCACCGGCGAAGCCACAATGGAGACGACGTTCGCTAACGGCGGCTATAGTGCTCGCGGTGAGGAGGGATTCTTGATTGGAACACGCAGATGATAAACAGATATGAGATTTTGATATCTCAAATTGAAAACCCTAATGTTGGGCTCTGTGATTGGCTCTTCCTTGTATGGAGTTCAGTGCTCTGCGACAAAAGACCCTAATGTTGGGCGACGTAGGCAAAACCTAATACACCTTCTACATATCTTCACTCCACGCTGGCACTTTTTTCCACATCATTGCTGTTGCTCACGTCAGCGACACGTCAGCGCCACCTAAGGTTGTCAAAAGGGTGGCGCCACGTGTGGTTGTCAAAATATCAGAACTCTTCCATTAATTAACAGGGTAAATAGACAAATAAATTCCCATTTATAAGAATTATTTGAATTTTCTTCTCAAACAAAATATCCATATTCAATTATCATTCCTATCACTATAGCTAATTCTTACATATTTTAAATTAGGTATGCACTTGGAGATAAACACTTACTTGTTTTTATATTTTTTTAATTTAAATTTCCCAAACACTTATTGTAATATAAAATATTTTTTACTCTTGTTTATCCTTTTAAGTTTGTTTTAGTTACAAAAAATATTACATAAATTTTTACTTTTTTCAATTGTTTAATTTATTCAATGTCCAATAAATTTAAATAAATTCTTAAAAATATCAATTTACATATTTTTTTAAGGCATATATTTAATTATTTATATCATCTTAATATTTTTTTATTCTATAGGAATATTTAACTCTTAAATTCGAGTGATCAATCATGTGAGTCTTTAATTTCTTAAAATAATTTTTAAAAAAATATTTTATTTTTATTCTTTAATTTAAATTTATTTTATTGTGAACATTTGTTTCTGGTGGAAATGAGGAAAAACACTCTTAGTGAATTTTCTAGAAACAAACTAGAGCTTTAATTCCAAAACTCCAGTAAAAATTCTAGAGTAATTGGACAAAATTTCACTATTGGATTTCCGAAACAACAGAGACTAATCATGATAGAAACTTTGTGCGCACAATATTTTCTCACAAAATTCTTTACACTTCTACAAACCTTCAGTAGACAATCCCACCATCTAGATTGAAGAAATGAGTTGGGAATCTTCAATAAAATTTGCAACTCGATCAGGCAAGGTTTCACCATTGAATCTTCAAAATAACCAATATAGGTTGCTATAGGAAGTAGTTGCAAATTGTGTTTATCTCCCTCTTTTCTTCAAAACGACTATTCACACATTTCTCTACACATAATAATGCTCTCATGATTGCACACAAAGTTGCACGTACTTAGGGTTAGCTTTTTACCTGTTGATCAATAGACGGTCTAAAGTCCCTTTAGATGATCAAATCATTTAATAAAGTTTTGATGATAACAAAACTCAAGTATACATTTATATTTGATGATTTATATACTTGATTCAGTTAACATTATTATTAAAGCAGGAGACACATGGTCCATAAAGAGATAAATTTAATTTTTTTACTATTTATTTTTATGTTATTGATTTGATTTAAATTGATGTTATATCATGCTCAAATCTGTTCATAATATAAATTATTCAAATTATTGATGAGTATCTCAAATATAATTTCTTTATGTTATTTTAAATTATTCTCTATACATAATTAATCAAGTTTAATGCAATATAAAAATTAGAGAAATATTTTCAGTTTGAGCTTTATACATCAAAAAGTTAAGATTGCTCTGTTCAAGCATCCCAACAGCTAGTTTCTAAAAAATTACATATAGAGGAGCAAGCAATTTCAAGTTGAACAATAAGAAGAAAAAAAAAATACATCATATAATACATTGAAGAAAATATATTGAGTGTCTATTGTCAATATGCTATTGAGAGCATTTAGATTTTTGAGTTGTATGAAACCATTGTGTAATCCTTCACCTTTGTGAAGTAAACTCTCGCGACCTTTCATTGTTCTATCTTTTGAGAGTGTTTCTTTAATTCTTGAGTGGTGTTGATCTCAGTGGTAGATTGGGACTGGTATAACCTATAGAGGTTTGTGTACTCGTGATAACATGGAGAGGTTTGTGTACTCGTGATAACTTGGAAATGTTTGTGTATTTGTTGTAATCTGGAGAGGTTTGTGTAATCGTTGTAACTATTTGCTAAATAGTGGAACCTCTTGAACAGTTTGTTTGTTTAAGGGAGAACTAGACATAACCCAAAAGATTAAGGTGCATCAGTATAAAATTGATGTTTTATGTGTGCTTATATATTTTTGCCTTGGCTGGTGATTTCTATTCATAGCGAATTGACTCCATTCAACTCCCTTCTAGAGCCAACTGTTCCTACATTACCCTAATTATAATGATACATTGTATTGAATATCTCATGTGTCATAGACATATAAAAAAGTAATAGGTTTGGACTTCACATATCGATACCAACCCTAAAGTTTCTTATATAATTTTCATTATCTCTTAACCCAGTCTTTTTAAATCTATCAGATTTTGTCAAACTGTAAAATATTTTTTCTCTTAAATGTAAAAACATGTATTATTTTAATATTGAATATTGATAAAATTATATTTTTTATTTTTTTAAAAGCTATTTAATCGATATTTAAAGTAGTATAACAGCATGTAGTAACGAGTATATAGATATATATGCATAAGAAAGACAAAGGAAAACATAAAAATTTCATATATAGTGTGCTTGATGATCATTTTTCTACTCTCTCTACCACTGAGAACAACTCACATCCACAAGTTATGTTAAATTATATTACATTCTAATTTTGAATTAATATATTTTGAATTAAGAATAAAAAAGTTTAATTAACCATTTGATATAAACACTAACCTTTTTTAAAATTCTACCTTTTATAATCTTTTTCGCACAATTTTTTTTATATTTTAGTCCTTTATAAGAATAAAATAATTACAGCTAAATTACAATTTTAATCATGTTTTAATTATTGATTCATAATTATGGTCTCTTTATTATTTAAGCCTTTATATATTATTAAAAATGGTAATTTTGGTAAAATCATTAATTTTAGATGTTTACTTCTTTATTTTTATATTTTAATTAATTAATCTGGTCTTTCATATAATAACATGTGAGGTTTAAAATAAAAATACAGTGAAATAAAAAGTAATATGTGAAAATTGAACAAAATTACAAACTTTTCAAAATTTACAAACTAACATAAAAAAAGGTGAAAGACTATAACTACATGTCACAAATAAAAAGAAAATTATCCAACGATACCTATCTAAGAATCCAAAGACTCCAAATCAGGAAAAAGACTCCAAAGATACCTATCTTATTTTTAGGTGTTAGGGAAGTATTGTATTTTATATGTTATTCTAAAAAGTAAAAAGTCTTATATGGTAATTTATAAATTCAAAGTGTATAAGAGTTGCGAGGTTTGTGTTATGAATTTGAACCATAAGATGGAGTCTTGTTTTGACTTTCTAAGCACTAAAAATGATCTCCTTATAAAGCTTGGCACGCGAGAATGTTGGAGAGGAATATCCAATAAATTCCCCTTTCATCCTTTGGTTTTGGATCCTCGTGTTAAACGCCAAAAGTCATATGATTATAGGGTAAAACTTTTTACAATAAAATATCTGAACTAAAGAGGTGGAATAAAAAACGTGACAATTAGTTGGAGCTTTGTCGATCTCCACTGTTTCAGTTCAACCAACTTTGACTACTTTCTCCCTTGCGGTCGGACTCAGATCTGGAATTCGAATGGTCGTATGAGCCGAGACGGTGTCGTTTCGATGGATCACCTCCTCGTGGCCTTGGGCGAGACGAAGGAGGAGAGGGAGCTTCGTATTCGGAGCCTCTTCAATTTCTTCGACGCCGCCAACAACGGTTACTTGGACGTCGCTCAGATAGAGGCCGGTTTGTCGGCGCTGCAGATTCCGCCGGAGTACAAGTACGCCAGGGAGCTCTGCGACGTTTGCGACGCCAACAGCGATGGCAGAGTGGAGTACCACGAGTTCCGCCGCTACATGGACGACAAGGAGTTGGAGCTTTACCGCATCTTCCAGGCCATTGATGTTGAACACAACGGCAACATTATCCCTGAAGAGCTCTACGAAGCCCTTCTTAAAGCTGGTACCGCTATTTATTTAGCTTTCAGGACCTATTCCTGCTCCTCAAATCAAACTTCCTTTTTTTATACTGGATAATCTTGTTCCTATGTGTAGGACTAAAAAATACTAAATAAAAAGTAAAGTGGATTTAATTTATGTATAGTTGATTTTACTTCGACATAAATTATTTTTTTATTTTCTTTTCATGTAAATGTTTACCCCCGAACAGTGAGATAGTGGTGTCCAATAAGATTTTTGCAAAAGCTAAACGTGTTTAGTTTATGTTTGTTAGAATCAATCAAGCTTGTTCTTGAAACCAGACATGAATAAAATAGAGAAGATGTAGCTTTTCTATTTAGTTGAAAATTTTTATTCAAAATTAATTTTTACTACAACATCTTTTACAAAATTAAGGTCATTTGAAATCAAGTTTGGGGACACAGTGAAACACAGAGGTATGAGGTAAGACATTGGAATTTGATGTTTTTGGCTGGCTGACAACTTTTTTTCTGTGAGTGAAGTAAGGTTGATTTTAGTATGAAACAGATTTGTTGATTCTGTAATTGGAAAGAGGTTTGCTTTCTTTTTTGACGAGCATTTCTTTCCTATCAGAACGATTATGCTTGAAGAATGTTTGAGATTTGAGATGTTTTATATCTCCTTGATACGTGTCTTTTTAATTATGTCCTGTGTATTTTTTTAGTTCTGCATGATGCTTGAGATATGGGAAGGCTGGTTCAGCTTCTTATGATGGATTCTGTTATGTGTTTGTTACTTCTTTGCTTGCTTAGTTTTTGATGTGTGAGTGCCATAATCTGCTCTAGTCTGTGCACTTTTAGAGGATTTTGAAGATGGTTTTCTAATATTCTTTATGCCTTTTGCCGAAGCTTTTTCAATGTTTTCTGTGTCTCCCTAATAGCATTTATAATAAGCTTGTGCAGCTTCAATGCTGCAGGGATTGAAATGGATGACGAGGAGCTTGCTCGCTTTGTGGACCATGTTGATAAGGATAACAATGGAATTATCACCTTCGAAGAATGGAGAGATTTTCTTCTACTTTACCCTCATGAAGCAACTATTGAAAATATTTATCACCATTGGGAGAGGGTGTGCCTTGTGGACATTGGAGAGCAAGCTGTCATTCCTGAAGGCATCAGCAAGCATGCGAACCGGCTCAAATACTTTCTTGCAGGTGGAGTAGCAGGAGGTATTTCTCGTACAGCAACTGCTCCTCTTGATCGTCTGAAGGTGGTTTTACAAGTTCAAACTGCACATGCTTCTATCATGCCAGCGGTAAGGAAGATATTGAAGCAAGATGGTCTGTTAGGATTTTTCCGAGGTAATGGATTGAATGTTGTGAAGGTAACACCAGAAAGTGCCATCAAATTTTATGCTTTTGAAATGCTAAAAAATGTAATTGGAGAGGCTCAAGGCAGCAAGTCGGATATTGGTACAGCTGGGAGGCTTTTTGCAGGTGGTATGGCTGGTGCAGTTGCACAGGCTGCTATCTATCCAATGGATCTCATTAAAACAAGGTTACAGACTTGTCCCTCTGAAGGTGGAAAGGTTCCTAAGCTGGGAACACTTACAATGAATATATGGGTTCAAGAGGGACCTCGAGCTTTCTACAGAGGGCTTGTTCCATCTCTGCTTGGCATGATTCCCTATGCAGCCATTGATCTCACTGCTTATGATACCTTGAAAGATTTGTCCAGGAGATATATTCTTCAGGATAGGGGTATGTCATTACTGCAGCCACAAAATCTCCTGAACTGGCTGATTTTATAAACAGCTTCAATTTTTTTACGATAACTTGATTCTTAAAAGTTTTTCTCCTGGAGTGAGACCTTTTACTCTTTTTCTCCTTCATAGAACCTGGTCCTCTAGTACAACTAGGATGTGGGACAATTTCCGGGACTGTTGGAGCTACTTGTGTCTACCCACTGCAGGTTATTCGGACAAGGTATTTTCTTCTCTGCTCAGTATTACTGTTTCTTTGTTCTCCTTCCCCAAAAGAATTGATGGGTTGAAGGATTGTATCAGTCGCGTTCCTTAAAGCTGATTTTTTTTTTTGTTATGGATGTTCTTTACTGACAATTTTCCATTACCATCTTTCTCAGACTGCAGGCACAACCTTCCAACACTTCCGATGCGTACAAGGGGATGTTTGATGCCTTTCGGAGAACTTTTCAGCTTGAAGGCTTTATAGGTTTCTACAAGGGACTCTTTCCAAATCTCCTCAAAGTTGTACCGGCTGCAAGCATTACTTATGTGGTCTATGAAAGTATGAAGAAGAATCTAAATCTGGATTAGGGTAAATATGTTTCCAGGCAACAAAAAGGCCCGTTTTTAAGTATCAAGAATTCAGCTTTAGCCCTATGCACAAGGTACTTCCAGAGTTGTGAACATTCGCATTGCAGATAAAATTCATTCACTCAGTATACCATGCCTCATGGTTTGAGTATTATGTGTTGCTGATGCAATTGTACTAATGACATTTTTTTAGTAAGTCATGAATTGCTGATGATGACGATAAGAGGCTATATTAGAACATCATTCATTCTGAGGATATCTTATTAAAATAGGATTTTGTAGTCAGAAGTTCAGAAAGTTTTACTCCATGTTTATGTGAACTACATGTGATCAAGAATTAATTCTGTATCATGATGGAAAAATACCTAGCCATAATTCATGCGTAGATGGTTGGAAAAAAGGCCATTTGGTAGCTGAAACTTTTTGTAACACAAGCATGTGAAGGAACTCTGTGTGGAGGGAGAAACATAACAGAAATCACCACCATACATAACATAGCAATCAGCACAGACTTGGCGTGTATAAAAAGATGGAAAAAACTTGCACACACTTTCTTTAAAGTGGGGACTACGAATTGTATCATGACTTTCTAAATGTTTAATTAAATTATTTATCCAATAATACCTCCATTTTAACTTAAAAATTATTCTATTAAAGGAGCCTATTTACTATGTACAAAACGAGTATTATATACGTATCATATATTTATTCACATTGTTATTTGTTTATCAGCTTAATTTTGATACGACTCTCAGCATAATTATTACAAAATTAATAAATTTTAATTATTTTAACAATACAATATAAAAATAAATTTTCCCTATCATATCTCTTTCACAGACTATTTTCTCCATGGGTAACATTTTCAAGCATCTGAAAAGTTGATTATTTGAAAACTTGAAACTCCATTCTTAATTGTATAATAATATACACAAAGTGGACGTGCCGGAGTGGTTATCGGGCATGACTAGAAATCATGTGGGCTCTGCCCGCGCAGGTTCGAATCCTGCCGTTCACGTTAAGTTTTTATTGATAGAATTTATTATTTAACTCAATTTTCTTTTTTTTGGATTCTTATTTTTTATTTTTAAAAAATAAACTTACATGATTTCAAAAGGGGCGAAGTCTCAAGATATGGGGGAATTGAATGAAATCCTATGTGAAATCATCTCTGACAGCCATTGTTTTATGCAGATATTACTTCTAAAAAACGAAATTAAATATGGAGCATTCTTTTAAAAAGCAGATATTATTGCTTCTTAGAGAAATTTTTTCCTAGCAAAGACATGTTTTATTCACAATAACTAAATATAAAACTTTGCTTAAAAGACCTAAGTCTAATTCAGTTATACCAATGATTTGTTAATAAACAAGAAAAAGTGTTTTAAACAACTGTGAAATTCATTAAACTTTGTACAATAGTAGGGAATTATATCTTTTAGTGTTTTTCTAATAATATTATTAAATAGAAATACATTTTTACATTAAAGTTTTTTAATTATATTTTAATAATTAATTTTATGAGAATATAAAATCTGTCGTAATTAAATTTAAAGTTATAATATCTTAATAGAATCTACTTAATAGAATTTACACAGTCAAAGTACTAAAAATTAAAATAGTACAATTTAACTTTATTTAACTTTGAATTTACTAAAATAGGTAAATTTAAAAAATTTAGGTAAATCGTATTGTTATGTTTTTTTTCTTTTCTTTTTTGTTATAGAGTCATTTTTATGTTTTGTAGCATAATTTTAGCTAATTTAATTTTTTTAAAATTAACATAAAAATCGTGTTTAGAAGATGTTATTTCTTTTTCATAATTAGGGTGAAATTTTACTTGTAAGTATAATTTTAAAAGTAATTTATTTTATTTTAAAGTTATACTTACAAACACAACTTTAATTTTTTATGATAAATTTTTAATTTAGGTGGAGTTCAAATACGGTTAATTTTTTATGTAACTTAAAAAGTTAAAATAATTTTTTATCCATTTAAAGTAAATTTACATTAAAAGAATGTAATATTATTTGCTTATATGAAAAATTGACACACTTATAATCTTCACTTAAATAGAAATAACATTTATTTACTTATTTAACATTTATTTATTCAATATTATGAATGCAAATAATATTTAATCTGTTGGATTATTGTGGTAATATATTATATTTGGAAATGAAATTTTTAACTTAGATATGAAAACTACTAAACATAATTTTATATGTCTTGCAAGATGCACTTATATATACCATTATTATTACCTATCTTGCAGATGCACTTATATATACCACTATTATTACCTACTTAGACAATCCCAATTTCAAGAAGTACTTTAGATATTTAATATTTTTCTACCATAATCAAATCCTTTTTTCTTTTCAATATTTTTACATTCAAGATTATCCATGAATTATTATTCACCCATTACCTACATAAATGTCAAACAATCAAAGTGAAAGAAAATATATCAAATCATTGGTATAACTGAATTATTTTGTTTATTAACAAAATTATTGGTATAAATCTTATTTATATACATTCAATATTATTTTGTACTTTAAATTTATCAAAACTCAATTCAAATTCATATTACACTTTTACTTTATATTGAAATAAATTACTTCGATAATGTTGGCCCTAGATTAAAAACAAATAAATTAAATTCATATTATTAAAAAAGTAAAAAGTCATGTGCTTACAACATAACGTCACTTTAATTAACTTATAATAAATAGTTATTTTTTTTTCAAATACACAAAATCATGCCATGTTTCAAAAGTTGGTTAAAATTCAATATATATATATATATATATATATATATATATATATATATATATATTTATTTATATTATATATATAAATATATAATTTATATTTTTTTTTTTT
>Ga0209700_106056_pt1 | contig 19376 bp, 5 predicted proteins | sample SiratroredBW_FD_187528 | JGI IMG/M metagenome (GOLD analysis project Ga0209700, IMG submission 187528) | Root nodule microbial communities of legume samples collected from California, USA - Siratro red BW (SPAdes) (version 2) | ecosystem: Host-associated > Plants > Roots > Nodule | place: USA...
AAATAAAAAAAAAAAAAAAAACACAATAATAAGCTTTTGGTATTAAACTTAATCTTTTAGTATAAATTTTAAATATAGGAAGAAGGGCATTGATAAACTTTATCGAATACCTAAAATTTTTCGATGGAATTTTTTTATTTAATTTACAATTACTTATACAATATAGTTTTTTAAGTGTGAATTTAATAAATTTATGTACAGTAGAATTTTTTTTGTAAATTACTTTTTAATTTATTTTTAAGTAATATTTTCTATAGGAATATTTTAATAGATTTAAAATTTAATTGTAAATATTTATTGTTACCAGTTATTTTAGTATAGTTAATTAATTTAATTGCAATTTATGCATCGATTTGTATTTTCTTAATTTTTATTAATATTTTTCTCTCTCAAACATGAGAAATTAATGGGGTTACGCAAGCAGCAATATTCTACCTTTTTTTATTTCTTCCAATAAATTCTTTGATTTTTAACTTATGAAATATTTTTTTACTGTAGTATTTGTAATTATTATTTAATTTGAAATTAATATAGAAAGATATATAAAATTAATTGAATTAAATTTTGAAAGATAATACAAAAAGAATAAAATGAAATATTCTATAAATATATAATTTTCTTTAATTTTATTTTATTCTCTTTGTATTGTTCTTTTAAAATTTTAATTTAATTATTTTTTATCTTAATTTTAAACTAATTAATAACTATAAATACTATAAAAAAACAGTGTTATTTCATAAATTAGAAGTCAAAAGATTCATTGAGAAGAATAAAAAGTAGAATCCTGCTAGTTCCCTAAGAGAAAATTCAAAATTTATGATCAAGTCTTTAATAAAGAAGAATATTAAGTTAATTTAAATCTAAACTTTATTATTTATAATGTAATTGTAATTTTATAAAGATGATGTAATTTTAATTTTATAAAGACGAAGAGTATATAAAATTTGAGATTATTTTCTTTATTCTCATTGTCTAATGTAAAGGAAAAGAAAATTGGAATAAATTTCTTTTTTGAAAAGTTTTGCAAGTTAAGTCATTTTACAATATTAAGAAACAAATGTTTTTCTTTCATTGGCATCATTCATATGAGTTTTTTTAAAAGATATAAACAAATTTTTAGAACAAAACTAATATCAATGATGTGATTTTATTTATCATAAAATTAAATTACCAATAATTTTGTTTATTTGTTTTAGTGACATTATCAGATTTTGATTGTAATATTTTTATTTGTTTTCTTTCTTTAATTATAAAAAAATGGATACATTACTCTTATACTTTTTTTATCAAAATAAAAAAATAAAAAAAATATTTTCATTTTCATATATTTTATTCATTTTTATTCATCTATTTAATTTCATAATACATTTCTTTTATCTATTTCATGCTTAAGATAAATTACCTTAAATTTAAGATTTTTACTCCTATCTTAATTTTATTCTTCTCTTGTATTTATTTTAACTCATTTTTATTTGTTCTTATTAAGGGGAATTTTAAATATCAGTTTTATATAAGCTTATTAAAGTTAGGAGTTGATTCCAAATCTTAAATTTTATATTTCTATTTTTTTGTTTAAATATGTAATTATGATGTTTCAAATTGTAATAATGTGAGACTTTTTTTTTTTTTTTGAAAATTTGATGCCAGAAATGGGAATAAAACCAAGGGTCAAGTTTAATAATCATCTAAGACGGACTCTTTTAGTAATAGTTAAGTAAAATAGGTTTTGAATACTTTTTTAGTGAAATATTAAGTGTTGGAATTTGAAGATAGTTGACAAATAAATAAGAAGGAGTGAGTGGAAACTTTGACAATTTAATTGTGCTGTGCAACTTATTTTCAAAACATTATAAACTGGATAATTTAGATTAAGTTTGAAGGTATCTAAAATAATAGTTTGAATAAATATTATGATATCATTGATTTGTTTTTGTGATATGGATTGATCGTTGAATTTGAGAAATATTAAATTTATAGTGTTATATAACATGTGATGTTTTGAATATAGTTGTGGTTATTTATGACACGAAGAATGAAAAGTTTAACTTAAATGAGAAAACATAGGTTGAAAGTGGTGAAACATTTGGTTTATATGTTTGACTTGAGAGTAATAATAGGTTTTACGTTCCACTCCACTCCTGACGAAACTTAGACTGTACTTTTAGGTCAAAAGGTCAGTATTTACTCGTTGTATTTGTTGGAAGCTGTTAATCAATTGACTATTTCGACAACACGATTAGAAAGGCATATTGGCAGATTGGCAGTGTTTGAGCCGAAAGTTGCCTGGATTATTGTGATTGTAGATTTAAGCGTAAAAGATGATTTATTAAGAAAAAATAAAAAATTGTTTAATGTCTGTTTATTTTAAATGTATGTTATTATATGTTATTGTTTATTGATATAACATGACTAGAAAGACATATTAACTAGAAACACATATTGACATTGTTGAGAAAAAAATCATTTGAATTATCGTGATTATAGAATTTTTATACGTGAAAAGTAATTTATTACTAAACCACGTAGATGTTAAGAAAAATAAAAAATAAAAAATGTTTAATGTCAGTGACTTTAAATATGTCTTGTTATATGTTATTTGTTTGTTGATATAATTTAGTAAAAGGGGTTAATGAAACCTAGACTACAATAATTTTTTTAAAGTGTTTGGTATTTTTTGGGAAAAGTACATCATTTCGAGTAATTATTGAGATAGGTGTCATCAATCAAGTTCCTTTTAACTTGGGACTTGAAGGAAGAATTAATTATGTTTGTTACTATGACATTGTGTCATGGGATCGAGAGGGGACACTCCTTCAACACTTTTTATGATCACAAGATTCTGAGTAAATCTACTAAATTTACTTGAGAGCCAGGCACAACTACTCGTGCTGCTGTATAAGAAGAAGATTTTAACATCAATGATGTACCACCTCAAACAATGGGAGGAGTACAGATTACATTTTCTAGGGTGTTTATGTTTCTTTTTATTAGAGAGACATCACTTTGAGTATATAATATTTCTTTTATGTATTGTATGTGTTTGGGAGGGTGAATTTGATAATTTCTTTCTTAAAGAAATCGCTTGTTTGTGACATGAGAATAAATTTTAAAAAAGTTAAAGAACTTCAAAAACAAACAAAAAGATGAAAAGCTCAATTAAACCAATAACTTTTTTACACAATTAAAACATCGTGAATTGCTTACCAACTCTGCATTTTCTCCGCTTCTCTGGACCCCCTCTTTCCCAGCTGCAATTTGGGACCACTTATGTCCGTAATTCAATAATTTGGAAAAACAAATCAGGAATAACGTTCGAAACAACAATTATGTTTCATTTTCCTTGTCCAAGTTAAAAGTGAAGTTGTATGAATTTAACAAACATTTTGATTGAGAAATATAGGTGACCGTATTTGCGTTCTAGACCCAAATCCATGCTAAATGAAAAAAGCCATAAGAGGACAACTTACAAAACGTGCATGTAACATAATTTATCTCTGCTTCCTCGAGTCACCTCATAAGTAGTGTAATTCTTGCCTCAGCATAACTTACATTTGCCAACAGTCATCTACTTGAATAGCGTTAACGATGAGATTACAACTAATCACCACCGCGAGTATTTTTATCCTTTAGGTGGTTTATGTCTTGCAGGGATTCCTGACTACTGAACAAGGGAATCTATCCAAAAAGACTAGAGCATAAACACAGTGAAATAACATGCATATGCTATCATTCTTCCCACTGACGGCTAGTTGTTCTCTTCAATGCAATGTTCATATCATTTTGTACTTTGTACGATAATCTCAACCTATTGTTAGCAAATAAGTATATAGCAGAATACAAATAAAGCTATAAAAGTTAACTTCCTGCACAGTGTATCGATATCTGTAAACCTTAAAGTTTTCCCCTTCACTTGCTACCAAGCAAAGCAACACTAAATTGGTAATGTTGATTGATTTTTTTTTCCTTTTGTTTCACCATGTATACATTTTCTATGTATATTCATATAGAGACTACATCTAACAATGCATAAACGGGATCCAGGTAATGGTAAGACATTATAGATCTCATGATTTTTCACTCAATCCGCAAACCTTGAAAAACCTGCATGAACATACATCTCAACGTCAAACCTTACAAATGTTAGGCCATAGCATAGGTAAACTCAATCGGGAAATTGGTCACAACAAATTAAATTCAAATATAGGCAAGTCAAGAGAAATGCATTAAGAAATAAGGACTTGACAGGCATCTTTTGATCACGTAATACTTGCTAAATTAAAACAACACCTTTCTTGCTTTTGAATTGCCTGTTGTCGAAATTAAATTCGACAGATTTGCCCAGTGTTATTACTAGTAAAATTTATGCTATTCCACCCATATGATGAGTATATATTGCACATTAAGATTAACCAGATGATGGACCACAGTCCAATTCAAACTAGTTAATCTTAAATTCCATATGATCTAACACTGCTCGAGTATTTCCCTGGGTATCATAGCACACATTCAAACTCCTACCAAGGTCAAGACAGTCTAACTCGATTGGTGGAATAAGGTTGCGTGAGTTATTGTAAACTCTCTGTTCAATTCCTATGGACACTAAAAAAACACATACCAATGCTATATATTAACGAATATACATAGACATCATAAAATTAACCTCACTAATCATCACGAATGGGCTGAAGAAGATATCGAGCATTATGCAGAAGAGCATTGGCTTCCTCATTTGAAGCATCGAGTGCACGCAATTCTCTGATTTCTTCCTGCCATTTTTCGACCTGATGCTTGTGAATCCTACATATTGTGAAGTTAAAACGGTCATACCGCAGAAAGCAAACAATATTAAAGGTAAAAGAGTTCTTATTTCTGAATGTTTAGTGACAACTTCACAGCTCACATAATAATTTTCCCTTCAAATTCATCGCTTAGTGCCCTTAACATTGTTTTGCCTGATTCTAGGAGCTCAGATACCTACATGCAATTCATTCAGCATGTGAAAGAGTTAGATAAATTAATCATACACTACGATTCCAAGCTTCACACGGTGTATAACCAAATACAGCTACCCTCTGAGTATAATTCTCAATCTTCTCAAGAATAAGAGAGATACTGAGTTCCATTTCTTCAGATCCAGCAGCGTCCGCCTCAAGTTCTTGTTGTTGTTCTTCTTCTACAGTCTTTGATTCCGCTTCATCTCCCACCTTTTCTTCCACCTGTTTATTATGCAATAAAAAACGAAATAGTAAATAATGCCGAAAAGAACGGAAGGCAAATTCAAGATAGAAAAAAGATTGAAAGGCAAAAAAACAATTGCCTCCGGTTTCATTCGTTTCCTCGTAGCCCCGCTCTCCGTGCTTTCCCCTAGAGTTGACATTGACGTCTAAAGGTACAAATTAAACCGCAGATGATGTTAATGTCCGCAGCTTAAAAGAAATTTTGAGTATAACCGAAACATTCAAAAAATTAATCTAAGAATAAAAAAAAAACAGCATATAGTGCAATTAACTTGACCGAAACCCTAGCACAGTGTATGAGTTTGAACATTCCAAATTAGAAAGGCAAGGTAAAAGCACATTCAGTAGAGTCGCTGCAAATAACACAATCATGTTAGCTGAACCACAACGCAAACCTGATGCGAAAGCAGGATCGAAGACATTAAAGGTTAGAAACGAAAGAAACAGTGTAATAATATAGATGATAGATTGAGTAGCACGTATCGGTTACTCACCAAAAACTCAGAAACAAGAAAACAAGAAGATTGATGAATTAGTTTTTTCCTTTGATTTGCATTTTTGCTTGAAAGAGGAAGAATATGATAAGTGTGTGAGGTTTAGTGTACAAGTCCACCTTTGAAACAGAAACCTCTTTTTGACATGCGCGCGTTTTCTCGTATCAGACTGCAGATTGCAAAATAGAGGCCATTTCTTTCTGAACCTCATATAGTCCCATATGCACCTACAGAGGTCGTTAAAAGATTAAACTACCCTTTTTGGTGCTCTCACCCTTGCTGTTCCCGTGTTTCCTTATCTATGTGTTGTATTATATATTAATTTAAGAAATAAAATATTTTAAATTATGTAATTTAAAAAAAATACTTTTAGATTGCACAATCTCCAAAACAATTTTGTACATTTGTATAATTTAAAAATCAAAGAATTTTTTATTTGACAATTCGGATAGTGTAATTTAGAGGTTTTTATTTCCCAATTGCTTCCAGCATCAAATCAAATGCTTCTTCCACCTTATCAAAAATTTCAAAATCTCAATTCTGCCCTTCATTAAAATTTGGGAGTTAGGATGTGTTTCAGAATGAATATTTCTAGAAATGAGGGTTCTGGAAGTAAAAGATGCATTTCAAAAGTCAATGAGGATGAAAATTATTTTGAAAAGAATGTTCCAGAAGTAAGAAAATATATTTTGGAAAGGATTTTTTAGATTTTTTTTTTTCATTTTGGAAAAGACTTTTTAAAAGTTTTTTTTCATCCATGAAATGACTATCACCTTTTCAATAACATCAACACAAATCTAATCAAATTCTTCGTCAAAATTTAATCCAAATCAACTTTAAATCAAATCAAAATAAAATTTTATAATTTGTAAAAACAAAGTGAGCAAATACGATTTGAACTCACCTACAACAATGACGGTGTTGTTCCATCTCCGACCACCGATCACCACCTCTGAAGACAAATCCAGCCATTGCGAAAAATTAAAATCCCTTTCGTATATATTTAGAAGGTAATTCTGTCCCTTTTTGTCAATGATGGGATAAAGAAAGTAAATGCTGGGATGCAAGAGGCCACTACCTTTTCATCTTGGATAATGTAATTACACAAGTTAGAAGTAAAAGAAAATTCAGATTACACAATTTGAAAATAAAAAACCTCTTAATTTGCATAATCAATTTGAAAATCATCTTCCGAAGACAAAGTGGGCATTTTTATTTTTATGGAGTTGTCAAATAAAAATATGGGAATGGAAAAAGAAACCCAAAAGCAGAAAGGAAACACCTAACATTGGGCCTTCTATGATTAAGACCTAATAACAACAAAGTATCAATTCACAATTATACTTAGACTATTTTGAATTTGGAACTCTCTAAAACAAAATAAGTTATTAGTAAGTTTGGTTATTTATGGAAAAAAATTCAATCAAATAGCTAATAGTTGTTTTTGTTTTTTTTATAATTTTTAATTACTTCACTAAATTCAATTTTTAAACCAAACTAGTTGATTTAATTTAAATTAGTAATATATATATATCGGTGTAAATAAAGCATATAAGTGAGAATGTGAGAATAGAGTAACAACATGTTTAAAGGAATTTAGAAGTAAAAGTGGAAATTAAAATTAATTTCTTCATAAATTAAAAATTAAGTTTTGAAATTTAAAAGAAAATAATTTCTACCTATGATAAGATAATTTTAACTGTGAAGAAATTAATTTTATTTATGTTCTAATATTTGAGATTTTTTTATCGTTTTTAGCTAATCTAAATATGAGTTATTCTACCTTTTCATCAATTTCTCATTTATAAGTTTCTTTTCAATCATATTTAGGGCCATAATTTTAATGAATTATTATATAGTTGTTTTTGGAAAACATAATTTGATCAAATATTCAGATATTAGTTGTTGAGATATTGAATGTTAGGTATGGTTATTTTCTTAAGACAGTTGTTTTTTTGGGCGATACAAATTGTTTCATGTACTAAATAAATTTTGAATATACTAACATTGTCCTTCTAATTTTTATTTTTAAATTTATATATTAAATCATTTATTTTTTCTTTCACACGTGTAGAAATATCATATAATTTTTGTTTTTTCAATTAATTGCTTGATTTTTTTTATTTTTTATTATTTTGTTAAAATAATATATTTTGTTGTTAAGATATTTATAATTTGAGATGGAATAATAGTATGATTAATTTTAAAAGTACACTTAAACACAATTTTTTAAAACATTTATTTTTCTGATAACAAATTCGTTGAAAAAATATTTGTTAATATTTATAATATTTTTTCTATTATTTGTTAAGAAAATTTGTTAATATTTATCAAGATAATTTTTTTATTATTTATAAAAAAGTTTGTTAATATAATAGAGAAAGAGACGTTAGAAGTTTTTTTTTCTTGATTTGTATGCATTCATCTAGCACGTGACTCAATTGAGTATGGGATAGAGAAAAAAATTATTTAATAAATAAAATTTAAAATAAAATTAATAAAGATTTTGTTGAATTTATTAAGTACATCATGCAGGAAGCAACTATCCTTTCTTAATTGTTCGTAGTTCTAAATTATAAGATCCATCGGCTTATATGACAAACGCTAGTATTGATCATTAAGTCCAAAATGCACAATCTACTAGAAATTTGCTATTTATACATTTTGTTTTAGTATATACACTCTCCCAAAATATCGGAAAAATAATTTATTTTTGTATTCAAATGTTTATTGAGAAGTTTCTTTACCTATGCCTTAAATTTTGGTCATTGAATTATAGCAGATGATTAAATTACTTTCTTTAGGTTTAACATATTGAAAAACAAGTTTGTTAAAATAATAGTAAGTTAGATTCAAATAACCTCTCATTCTAGCTAAAGCAATATCATGTTGTATGTGTAAGCAATAACTGAGAGGGAGTAGGATTCATGTACTATATCATTAAGTTTCAAATGGCAAAACCAAGTATTTGAATAAAAGATGAATAGGTTTTTGTTCTTGATTTATATCCAAATAATATATCATGGGATTCACATAAATTTTTTTCAATTGACCTCCATTTCTTCTCAATATAATACACCATATATATTAACATTGGATTAAGGTTAGTCTAGTGCAAATATATATAAAAGATGTTATGCTTAACTTTAACCTTCATTATATTAATAAATGAGTGTTCAAATAAGCATTTCATAATTCATTTTGTTGGCTACATGGTAATGTAAGATAGAATATTAATGATGTAAAGATAAAATATAATTTTATTGTTCTGTTATTAATCTTATCCTATTAAATTATTGTACTTTTACAGAGGAAAATGAGTTAGAAGACATTCTATATTGTTATAATATTATCTTATATTTATTACAACTACTACCATCAATCTTTATTATTATTATTATTATTATTATTATTATTATTATTATTATTATTATTATTATTATCAGTTTTAGGATCATCATTATTTGTTCTCTTCCTTCTCATAACAACCATCTCTTAGTGTACGATAATTAACATATCATACCATCTTGAACTACTACATGCATGAAAAAAATTCCTCCCTTTAGATGCATACAATTTTAGTATATGTAATGTTCTACATACTCTTTTAATTTTTAAAAAAAATACTCATTAAAAAAACTTTACTGATCACAAACCAAAGAAAAATATCCATCTTTAGAAATTTTGTAGCTTTTCTTTTTTTGTTTGAAAAAATATTTAAATTCCGTAACGGGAGAACATATATATGTAGTTCACACTCAGCAATGGCCAAAGGGGGCCTCTATGTGAAGCAGTGATTTGGTGAACATGGCAATGGCAAGGGATAGCATCAGCCATGTGCCATATGGGCGTAGTTCCGCCAGATAAGGCACAATATATGCCATATATTCATCACCATATTCATAGCTGACTTATCATAGTCAAAACTTTTAGCAGTTGCAATATAAAATGTTTCCATACTTGATAAACAAGGTAAGGCCATTGCATGTTACTACCACCATTAAACCTCGTGTTTTCTTCCATCCTCTTGCGTGTAAGAATTGACTTTGTATCACACAAGAAATAGCAATCAGTTTTTAATATCTATCCTATTATTATTAAATAAGGAAGGTGATTAACAAGTGAAATTTATTTTATTTAGCAATGCTTACGTAAATTCTATCAACTAACAATAAAAAGTGTATTACAAAATTGTTTGGAAATGTGTATTAGCATTTATTTTCCTGATATCAGCATTCACAGACTACGAATTCAGACCAACTGGGAACAACGCACATCTTTTAAACATGTTGATTACAAATTTTAAGAATATAAGCTATAATTTAACAAGAAACACTATTAGTACATTGTAAGTTGTAACAAACAACACTTTTCAATACATAAGAGCAAAAGTGAAGCAAAGATTGCTTGATCTTGATTTATATCTTAAAAGAACTTCTAAAATCTGTTTTAGCTTTGAGCTTTTAAAATTACTGCTTTAATGTACTTTAATTCCTCCTTAAATATTTTTAAGATCTGTCCTTGTTTTATGTCGTTGTTTAATTGATTCAACTGATTGAATCTGTAGTTAAATCATTATTGATCTGGACAGTATTCAAGTTAAGAACATGGCCGAACTAATTAGTTTGATCCCAACCGTTTCAGTTCATTTTTTTAACAAAATTATATAAAATAGTAGGTGTTTTGACAATATGGGAGGAGAAGAATCTTCTCTTCTATCTGTTTTGTTAGTTAGTTTGCATTTAAAATAGTGTAACATTCTGACAATACTCAAAAGTGATTTACGCGATGTATGATTTACTTTGAAGCAAGTGCTGCAAATTGTATTTAACTGTACCACTTACGTACCACGGATCCTATGACCAACAAAGCATGTTCTTTCACTGCACATTGAGACTAAATAATCATATGAAGACAATATAAGATGCATATTAATATTAAAGCAATTAGCATATATCGTTGCTTTGGGTACAATTTTGATGGTTGAGTCTTCTTCACACCCACCTAACTGCCTTCTATTTTTTTTAATACGTGCATTAGGTACTAATTCTTTTTATGATAAGAGAACAATTTTTTTGGGTCAACACCACTTTTTTTTTTCGATAATATGAATTTGAGTTTGACTCAATTTTTTTATGTGCAAAAACGTCTCTACCAGCAGTTATAAATACATCGTAAGAGTTTGTCATCTTAAGCAGGAAATTAAGAAAATCCTTGAGAAGATGCAAAAACTAGTTTTCAGTGGTGTAATACTACTTGCGGTGTTATTCACCACAGAACTTAGAGTAGCATCAGCAGGTTGGTTGCCAGCTCATGCGACTTTCTATGGTGGAAGTGACGCCTCAGGAACAATGGGTAAAACATGTTCTACATTTTGACTAATGTTTTATTTTTCTGAATTACATTAAAGCAGTCTTCAACAGTAATGTTTTATTTTTAGTTCCACATGATATGAAAGAGTAGCTTGTTTGTACTTGTATAGGTGGGGCATGTGGCTATGGAAATCTGAACATAGATGGTTATGGAATAAAAACAGCTGCTTTGAGTACTGCTTTGTTTAATGATGGCAAGTCATGTGGTGGTTGCTATCAGATAGTTTGTGACGCAAACCAAGTGCCCCAATGGTGCCTCAAGGGCACTTCCATTACAATCACTGCTACAAATTTCTGCCCTCCAAACTATGCACTACCTAGTGACAATGGGGGTTGGTGTAATCCTCCAAGACCACACTTTGACATGTCTCAACCTGCCTTTGAGATGATCGCCAAATACAAGGCTGGCATTGTCCCAATTTTTTACAGAAAGTATGTTATATTGTGTTATGTCATACTCTAACTATGTGTTCTTTTATTTTGTAGAAAGTGAAAATTATTTGAACTTACACATGTTCAAACTTGATGCAGAGTTGGGTGCAAAAGAAGTGGAGGCATCAGATTTACCATCAATGGTAGGGACTATTTCGTGCTGGTGCTTATAAGCAACGTAGGAGGAGCAGGGGATATCTCTCTAGTTTGGATCAAAGGCTCCGAAATGAGTAACTGGGAATCTATGTCAAGGAATTGGGGTGCTAACTGGCAAAGCTTAAGCTACCTCAACGGCCAGAGCTTGTCCTTCAGACTCCAACTCAGCAACGGAAAGACTCTCACAGCTTATGATGTGGCACCGTCCAATTGGAGATTTGGCCAGTCTTTCATCAGCAAGATTCAGTTTTGAATGGAAGAATACATACAAGTATTACGTACCATTCTTCCACTCCCTCTTTTTTTATAATTATATCCAGCTTCTGACTGGTTTATCCAAGGAATGTATGTTAAATTTGTATGCTTTTTCCAAGGTATTGTAGCTCCGAAATTTTAGCATTTCGTGATGAAGCCCACCCAAATAAGTACTAACAAATTGAATTCAAGAATAGGCAAGTTCAGATAAAAAATGCATTAAGAAATAACGACTTCACACGCATCTTTTGATCACGTAGTACTTGCTAAATTAAAACAACACCTTTCCTGCTTTTGAATTGCCTCTGTCGAAATTAAATTCGACAGATTTGCCGAGTGTTATTACTAGTAAAATTTATGCTATTCGAGCCATATTAACCAATTGTGATGAGTATATATTTCACATTAAGATTAACCAGATGATGGACCACAGTCCAATTCAAACTAATTCAATCTTAAATTCCATATGATCCAACACTGCTCGAGTATTTCCCTGGGTATCATAGCACACATTCAAACTCCTACCAAGGTCAAGACAGTCTAACTCGATTGGTGGAATAAGGTTGCGTGAGTTATTGTAAACTCTCTGTTCAATTCCTATGGACACTAAAAAAACACATACCAATGCTATATATTAACGAATATACATAGACATCATAAAATTAACCTCACTAATCATCACGAATGGGCTGAAGAAGATATCGAGCATTATGCAGAAGAGCATTGGCTTCCTCATTTGAAGCATCGAGTGCACGCAATTCTCTGATTTCTTCCTGCCATTTTTCGACCTGATGCTTGTGAATCCTACATATTGTGAAGTTAAAACGGTCATACCGCAGAAAGCAAACAATATTAAAGGTAAAAGAGTTCTTATTTCTGAATGTTTAGTGACAACTTCACAGCTCACATAATAATTTTCCCTTCAAATTCATCGCTTAGTGCCCTTAACATTGTTTTGCCTGATTCTAGGAGCTCAGATACCTACATGCAATTCATTCAGCATGTGAAAGAGTTAGATAAATTAATCATACACTACGATTCCAAGCTTCACACGGTGTATAACCAAATACAGCTACCCTCTGAGTATAATTCTCAATCTTCTCAAGAATAAGAGAGATACTGAGTTCCATTTCTTCAGATCCAGCAGCGTCCGCCTCAAGTTCTTGTTGTTGTTCTTCTTCTACAGTCTTTGATTCCGCTTCATCTCCCACCTTTTCTTCCACCTGTTTATTATGCAATAAAAAACGAAATAGTAAATAATGCCGAAAAGAACGGAAGGCAAATTCAAGATAGAAAAAAGATTGAAAGGCAAAAAAACAATTGCCTCCGGTTTCATTCGTTTCCTCGTAGCTCCGCTCTCCGTTCTTTCCCCTAGAGTTGACATTGACGTCTAAAGCTACAAATTAAACCGCAGATGATGTTAATGTCCTAAACTTAAAAGCAATTTTATGAATATAACCGAAACATTCACAAAATTAACCTAAGAATAAAAAAAATCAGCATATATTAGACTAAAGTGCAATGAACTGGACCGAAACCCTAGCACATATGAGTCTGAACATTTCAAATTAGAAAGGCAAGGTAAAAGCATATTCAGTATAGAGTCGCTGCAAATAATACAATCATGTTAGCTGAACGACAACGCAAACCTGATGCGAAAGCAAGATCGAAGACATTAAAAATTAGAAACGAATCAAACAGTGTAATAATATAGATGATAGATTGAGTAGCACGTATCAGTTACTCACCAAAAACTCAGAAGCAAGAAACAAAGAAGATTGATGAATTAGTTTTTTCGTTTGATTTGCATTGTGCTTGAAAGAGCGAAGAATATGATAAGTGTAGAAATGTTTTTAGTGTATCCACGGTTGAAACGGAAACGTCTCTTGTTCCAGATTTTGAAATGCGCGCGTTTTCTCGTATCAGACTGCAGATTTAAAAGATTACACTACCTTTTTGCTGCTCTCACCCCTTGCTGATCACCTTCCGATATGTGTTGTATTAATTATGAAACATGTAATTAAAAAATACTTCTAGATTGTATAACTTTCAAAATAATTTTGTAAATTTGTATAATTTAAAAATAAAAGAATGATTTTTGAATAATTCAATCCAAATTTTTTTATCTTAATTATATAATTTAAAAGTTTTTATTTTCAGATTGTGTAATTCATAATTTTTTTTTTATAAAAAATTTATAGATTATATAATTTAGAAGTAAGAAAAATTTCATTAAGGTTTGCATAACCGATTTGAAAGTCATTAGACAAAGTGAAAACTTTTGTATTTATGGAAATGTAAAAGAAAAATATGGGAGTGTAAAAGGAAATTCAAAAGTAGAAAGCAAGCGTCGAACATTGGGCATGGTTAAGACCAATAACAACAAAGTATCCAGGCAATTGCTTTCAGCATCTCATCAATTGCTTCTTATACCTCATCAATTTTTTAAAATGACAGTTCTACCCTTGTCATTTTTGTTTGGGAGGAGAAGGTACAATGGCTTTCATGGTACAGTGAGAACATTTCAGCGAAGATGGTGTGCATAGGTTTGATGGTTGTTTTCATTGGATATTGGTGGAGTACGATAGAAGTTTTCTAAAAATCGTGTTTCAAAAATAAATTTTAGAATAGGATTTCCAGAACATATTTTTGGAAATTATGTTTAAGAAATAATTTCTAAAATATATTTCTAAAAATTCCTAAAATATATTTTGAAATAGGATTTTCAGAATATATTTTCGGAAAATATAATTCAAAAAGTACTTTTCCGAAAACATATTTCAGAGATCATTCCAAGTTTTCCATAATGCAACCTTTGAACGTAAACAAATAGTTTTCCAGAAAACGAAAAGAAAAAGTTGCAACGATTTCACACCTGCAAAGCACCTCCTACAAAGCTTTCACATGTGCTGCACAACCAGTGATAGGTGCATTGAAGTAATTGATGAATTGCAGAAAGCAATTGCCAAGTATCAATCACAATTATATTTAGAATATTTTAAATTTGGAACTGTCTAAAACAAAATAAGTTATTATAGTATGTTTGGTTACTTTATAAAAACTTCAATCAAATAGCTGATAGTTGCTTTTAAATTTTGTTTAGAATTGTTAATTACTTTCACTAAATTCTAACCAAGTAAGTTTACAAGGAAAAATAGTTTATTTGATTTAAATTAGTAGCATATATATATATATGTGTGTGTGTGTGGGTGTAAATAAATCATATAAGTGAGAATAGAGTAAAAGCATGTTTGGAGGAAACATCTTTTTTCAGAAGAAAAAGTGGAAACTAAAATTAATTTCTTCATAAATTAAAAATTAAGTTTTGAAAAATTAACAGCCAAATAATTTCTACATACGGTGAGATAATTTTAATGGTGAAGAAATTGGTTTTATTTATTTTTGTCTTCAAATGTTTACTGAGAAGTTTCTTTACGTATGCCTTAAATTTTGGTCATTAAATTATAATAGATGATTAAATTACTTTCTTTAGGTTTAACATATTGAAAAACGAGTTTCTTAAAATAATAGTAAGTTAGATTCAAATAACCTCTCATTCTAGGTAAAGGAATATCATGTTGTATGTGTAAGCAATAAATGAGAGAGAATAGGGTTCATGTAAAACATCATTAAGTTTCAAATGACAAAACCAATTATTTGAATAAAAGATGAATAGGTTTTTATTCTTGATTTATATCCAAATTATATATCCTGGGATTCACATAACATTCTTTTAATTGTCCTCCATTTCTTCTCTATATATAAAAGTTGTTATGCTTAACTTACAACTACTACCATCAATCTTTATTATTATTATTATTATTATTATTATTATTATCTCTTTTAGTATCAGCATCTTTACTATTATTTGTTCTCTTGGTAATTATCATGACAATTAACATATCATACCGTTAACTTTAACTATTACATCCGTGAAAAAATTCCTCCCTTTTGATGCATACAATCGAATATATGTAATGTTTTATAAACTCTTTTTTCCTTTTTAAAAAGTACTTATAAATATCCATCTTTAGAAATTTTGTTGCTTTCTTTTTTTGTTTTAGAAAAGATTTCAATTCCTTAAGGGGAGAATATATATATAAATGTAGTTCACACTCAGCAATAGCCAAAGGGGGACTCTATGTGAAGCAGTGATTTGGTGAGCATGGCAATGGCAAGGCATGGCATCAGTCATGTACATATTCATCACCATATTCATAGCTGACTTATCATAGTCAAAACTTTTAGCAGTTGCAATATAAAATGTTGCCATTTTTGATAAACAAGGTAAGGCCCTTGCATGTTACTACCACCATTAAACCTCGTGTTTTCTTCCATCCTCTTGCGTGTAAGAATTGCCTTTGTATTACACAAGAAATAGCAACCAGTTTCCAATATCTATCCTATTATTATTAAATAAGGAATGTGATTAACAAGTGAAATTTATTTTATTTACCAATGCTCATGTAAATTCTATCCAACTAATAGTAATTTGTTTGGAAATGTGTATTAGCATTTTTTTTGCCTGATATCAGTCTTCACAGACTACGAATTCAGACCAACTGGGAACAACGCGCATCTTTTAAACATATTGATTACAAAGTTTAAGAATATAACTATAATTTAACAAGAAACACTATTAGTAGCATCTTTTAAACATGTTGATTACAAAGTTTAAGAATATAAACTATAACTTAACAAGAAACACTATTAGTACATTGTAACAAACAACACTTTTCAACACATACGACCACAAGTGAAGCAAATATTGCTTGATCTTGATTTATATCTTAAAAGAACTTCTAAAATCTGTTTTAGCTTTGAGCTTTTAAAATTACTGAATTAATGTACTTTAATTCCTCCTTAAATATTTTTAAGATCTGTCCTTGTTCTATGTCGTTGTTTAACTGATTCAACTGATTGAATCTGTAGTTAAATCATCATTGATCTAGCTTGATCCCAACCGTTTCAGTTCATTTTTTATAACAAAATTATATAAATATTAGGTCTTTTGACAATGTGGAAGGAGAAGAATCTTCTCTTCTATCTGTTTTGTTAGTTAGTTTGCATTTAAAATAGTGTAACATTCTGACAATACTCAAAAGTGATTTACACGATGTATGATTTACTTTGAAGCAAGTGCTGCAAATTGTATTTAACTGTACCACTTACGTACCACGGATCCTATGACCAACAAAGCATGTTCTTTCACTGCACATTGAGACTAAACAATCATATGAAGAAAATATAAGATGCATATTAATATTACAGCAATTAGCATATATCGTTGCTTTGGGTACAATTTTGATGGTTGAGTCTTCTTCACACCCATCTAACTGCCTGCCTTCTATTTTTTTTCATACGTGCATTAGGTACTAATTCCTTTTATGATAAGAGAACAATTTTTTGGGTCAACACCACTTCTTTTGTTCGATAATACGAATCTGAGTCTGACTCAATTTTTTTTACGCGCAAAAACGTCCCTGCCAGCAGTTATAAATACATGGTAAGAGTTTGTCATCTTAAGCAGAAAATTAAGAAAATCCTTGGTCAGAATCATACTCAGAGATTGAGAATATGCAAAAACTAGTTTTCAGTGGTGTAATAATACTACTTGCGGTGTTCCTTAGAGTAGCATCAGCAGGTTGGTTGCAAGCTCATGCGACTTTCTATGGTGGAAGGAATCCCTCAGGAATGGGTAAAACATGTTCTACATTTTGACTAATAATGTTTTATTTTTCTGAATTACATTAAAGCAGTCTTCAACAGTAATGTTTTATTTTTAGTTCCACATGATATGAAAGAGTAGCTTGTTTGTACTTGTATAGGTGGGGCATGTGGCTATGGAAATCTGAACATAGATGGTTATGGAATAAAAACAGCTGCTTTGAGTACTGCTTTGTTTAATGATGGCAAGGCATGTGGTGGTTGCTATAATATAGTTTGTGACTCAAACCAAGCGCCCCAATGGTGCCTCAAGGGCACTTCCATTACAATCACTGCTACAAATTTCTGGCCTCCAAACTATGCACTACCTAGTGACAATGGGGGTTGGTGTAATCCTCCAAGGCCACATTTTGACATGTCTCAACCTGCCTTTGAGATGATCGCCAAATACAAGGCTGGCATTGTCCCAATTATTTACAAAAAGCATGTTATATCGTGTTATGTCATATTCTAACTATGTGTTGTTTTATTTGAACTTACACGTGTTCAAACTTGATGCAGAGTTGGGTGCAACAGAAGTGGAGGTATCAGATTTACCATGAAAGGTAGGGACTATTTCGAGCAGGTGCTTATAAGCAACGTGGGAGGAGCAGGGGAGATCTCTCTAGTTTGGATCAAAGGCTCCAAAATGAGTAACTGGGAATCTATGTCAAGGAATTCGGGTGCTAACTGGCAAAGCTTAAGCTACCTCAACGGCCAGAGCTTGTCCTTCAGACTCCAACGCAGCGACGGAAAGACTCTCACAGCTTATGATGTGGCACCGGCCAATTGGAGATTTGGCCAGTCTTTCATCAGCAAGATTCAGTTTTGAATGGAAGAATGCATACAAATTTTACGTATCATTCCTCCACTCCCTCTTCTTTTATAATTATATCCAGCTTCTGTTTATACAAGGAATGTACGTTAAATTTGTATGCTTTTTCCAAGGGATTGTGGCTCCGAAATTTTAGCATTTCGTGATGAAGCCCACCCAAATAAGGGGATGTATCTTGGAAAATTATCCCTTGTAGTACTTATCTTTTTATGAAGACTAATTACCTAGTACTACTATCTCTGAAAAGACCCAAAATTCAAATACACTCGTAAAATTATCACCACTAAGCCAAGATAGTTAAAATCTAAATTTTAATGGTGAGATGGTACATATTGTTTACAATTCAAATTTCACCTAAGATAGTAAAACAACAAAATCTATATGATTATCGAATAAAATCCTAAAAATATATTGATTCTTTACCTTCTTTAATTAATTGATCGAGACCAACCTAAATTTAATTAGAAATTAATATAACTAAAATTATACTTTAACATGTTATATAATAAATTCCAAACCCAATTAAGAATTAAGTCTTTTTTGCTATACCATTCACATTTTTAGTTTGAATGAGTTTCAATCTTAATTAAAATAAAATTACTGTCCAATTAAAATTATTGTAATAAAAATTTAGAATAAACTCAAGTAAGGATTAGGAGTTTTTTTTTTACTACAAGGTTGATGTTTTTGATTAAATTGAACAAGTTTCAAATTTAATTAAAATAAAACAAAACTAAGGCATTTTTAATAAACATCTCTTATTTTTTTTATAACATCTCTCAAATACTTTTTTTACTTATTTTTTTTTAATAAACAATGTTTATATATATATATATATATATATATATATATATATATAAAAATAAAATATAAAAAAAAAATAAATTTT
>Ga0209700_106058_pt1 | contig 19370 bp, 22 predicted proteins | sample SiratroredBW_FD_187528 | JGI IMG/M metagenome (GOLD analysis project Ga0209700, IMG submission 187528) | Root nodule microbial communities of legume samples collected from California, USA - Siratro red BW (SPAdes) (version 2) | ecosystem: Host-associated > Plants > Roots > Nodule | place: USA...
TATATATATATATATATATATATATATATATATATATATATATATAATACATACATATATATATATAATACATATATACACACTCTTCTTTTAACCAGTGTTTTTAGAACATTGCTCATATTTTAAATTTAGTTCTGGGATGATTATAAATTCCACGTGTGATGTTTATATCAGAGAGCTCTTGTTCCATGGTGCGTTTAAACCGTAGATAAACTATAATCTTTGGTAATGGGTATCTAATTCTGTTTTGTTCTTTGCTTTATCTCGTGATTTAAAGAGGAGTCTACTTAACTTGCAGTAGTGGGCTACTGCCAGCTAGTTTCATCAATCTTGCAGTTTTCCTTCATTCCCCTGTTGCTATATAGTTCTTTGCAGCATTCTTAGAACGTGGGAAGCATTTCTACATCATGTTTGCAAAAAGGTTAGTTTCAGGTGGTTTTTACTTCTTTAAGAAAATAACATTGACAAGAACAAAAAAATAAGGAAGACCTTTGCTTTACTCTGATATATATATGTTTTCATGTTGAATGTGCTTTGATCAGTTATGCTTGTTTTTGGTTTTGCAAATATAACTTGCACCTCAATTCTTTTTGCTCAATTCTGCTGTCCCTGCTAACTATTTTTTTTGGTGTCATCCTTCAATTTTCATTCGTTTCTATTGTTGACTTTGGTTAAGTCAACTACTTTTGCAGTTTTTGACATCTAAGGAATTTTAGGCTCTTCGAGTGGTGACTTTAGATGGAAAAACCAGAAGGGAGTTGCTGATTCAAAGCAGTGAGTTTTCTTCAGCAGCTCCTTTTTAGGGGTGTTTGTAAGTTGTGAACCAAGAGAGGTTTTCCTTGGAGAAATGGTGTCTGAGGCCAGCTTGGATGCACACAAGACTTCAACTGAGATGACAGGATCAACAACTGATCATCCAACAGTTCAAGTTCCTGAAAATACCCAAGAAACGGATGCCAGGCAGCAGGATTCCAACAGGAGCAAGGTGAAGAATGGAAGCAATAAAACAGTACCCTTTTACAAACTTTTCTCATTTGCAGACTATTGGGATTGTCTTCTGATGCTTGTTGGGACAGTAAGTGCTGTGGCTAATGGAATCGTTATGCCTTTAATGACTATACTTATTGGAGATGCTATTGATGCTTTCGGAGGAAATGCTGATAATAAACAAACAGTAGTTCAAGAAGTATCCAAGGTAATTAATGCTTAGCTCCCTTTCACTAAAATCAATGTTGTGAACTATATATGAGAAGGGAAGTATGAAAATAGTGTGAAATGGGTGAAAATGAGATGTACAGTACTCCACTTTAAGTTGTCTCACATTTATGTTGCAACGAATAAGGCAAAGTAGTTTTTGACTAAAACTTGTCCTATCAAATTCCAACTGCTTATTAGTGAGATTCTTTGTACAATAAACCTGTGGCTATCTGATTCCACAAGAATAAGTGTGAGATGAGCAATTTGGATTGAAATTTGTCCTTGTTTCCATGCCATAACCCATCAAGTTTGTTTCATGCTTAGGCCTCTCTGAAGTTTGCATCCATAGGCGCAGGTGCCTTTTTTGCAGCATTCTTCCGTAAGCATACCAAAGTCTCAGCTGATTATGCCTACTGTATAACTACAAATATAATTTTTCTTTATATAAAATAGCAAGATTTTTACACATACTTCAATTTTCCAGAGGTGTCTTGCTGGGTGATCACTGGGGAGAGACAAGCTGCAAGAATAAGAGGCTTATACCTCAAAGCAATTTTGAGGCAAGATATCAGCTTCTTTGACAAGGAAACCAACAGTGGAGAGGTTGTTGGAAGGATGTCAGGTGACACGGTTCTTATTCAGGAAGCCATGGGAGAGAAGGTATTAACAGACCACTTAAAATTCATAAATATTATGATTTCCAATTAACAGTATATTGATTTTTTAACAGTGCATAGAAATTAAACTCTTTCATCGAACTATGATACAAAATTTAAGTTAACCTTTTCTTTTGGGTGATATTTCAGGTAGGAAAATTCATCCAGTATGTGGCATGTTTTTTTGGAGGTATAGTCATAGCATTCATCAAGGGTTGGCTTCTAAGCCTTGTGCTTCTATCTTCTCTTCCTCTTCTTGTCCTCTCTGGTTCCATAATGAGCTTTGCTTTTGCAAAGATGGCATCACGGGGACAAGCAGCTTATTCAGAAGCAGCAACTCTAGTGGAGCGGACAATTGGTTCAATTCGAACTGTATGCCAACCTTCAGAATGCACTTTCCATTGTTTATCTTTTTCACGTTGCGAGAGAGTAGTACATAAAAGATACACATTGCTCCAACGCAGGTTGCATCATTTACTGGCGAGAAGCAAGCTATAGCTCAATATAATCAATACTTAATAAAAGCTTACAGAGTAGGAGTGCAAGAGGGTTTAGCTGGTGGGTTTGGCTTTGGTTTTGTTCGATTATTTGTTTACTGTACCTATGGTTTGACAATTTGGTTTGGAGGGAAGATGGTTATAGAGAAAGGTTATACGGGAGGACAAGTCATTAGTGTATTTTTTGCAATTTTAACAGGCTCCATGTAAGTTAGCTTCTGTTTACCATATACATTGTAAATGGATGAATCAATTGATATCTTACAACCTCTCCACAAAGCTTGGCAAGAAAATTTGATACACTTTCTCGATAATTTTATTTTGTAGGTCTCTGGGACAGGCATCTCCAAGCTTAGCTGCATTCGCTGCAGGACAAGCAGCTGCCTTCAAAATGTTTGAAACAATAAAGAGGCAGCCAGATATTGATGCTTATGACTCTTCTGGTAGAAAACCAGATGACATATCAGGAGATATAGAACTTAGGGAGGTTTGCTTTAGTTATCCTTCACGACCTGATGAACAGATATTCAATAGATTTTCAATTTCAATATCAAGTGGCACTACTGCAGCTTTGGTAGGGCAAAGTGGTAGTGGGAAATCAACAGTTATTAGCTTAATTGAGAGATTTTATGATCCACATGCTGGTGAAGTTCTCATTGATGGTATCAATGTCAGAGAGTTTCAATTGAAATGGATCAGACAGAAAATAGGCCTTGTCAGCCAGGAACCTGCTCTCTTTACTTGCAGCATTAAAGAGAATATTGGCTATGGAAAGGAATGGGCAACAGATGAAGAAATAAGAGCAGCAGCTCAACTAGCAAATGCTTCTAATTTCATAGATAAATTTCCCCATGTGAGCTCACCATTCATCATTCATGTTTTGAAATTTGGGGTGTCTATGTTTGTGTTTCAGTAAGAGGCTGTTTTATCTCATTAGTTTTGTAAAATTATGAGTTTAGGGATTTGACACAATGGTTGGGGAGCATGGAACTCAACTCTCTGGAGGTCAAAAGCAGAGAATATCTATAGCAAGAGCAATTCTGAAGGATCCAAGAATTCTGCTCCTTGATGAAGCTACAAGTGCTCTAGATGCGGAATCAGAGAGAGTGGTGCAAGAGACACTAGACAGAATTATGATCAACCGAACAACTGTTATTGTAGCCCACCGCCTAAGCACAATAAGGAATGCTGATGTCATTGCAGTTATTCATCAAGGAAAGGTCGTAGAAAAAGGTAGACGTAACTATGTTGTCGACAAATGAAACTACTATAACACATCCTCAGTTTTCCTTGACATATACGTTGCTGCATGCTTATTTATTTCAATTGATTAGGTACGCATGCTGAGCTCACTAAAGATCCTGATGGAGCTTTTAGCCAGCTCGTTAGATTGCAAGAAATTAAAAGGGAGTCAGAACAGCATGATGCAAATTACTTAAGCGGGAAAGAAAACTTCGTAGATTCTGATGGACAAGCGAGCCAACGGTATTCTTTCCCTCAATCTTTAAGCCGGGGATCATCTGGAAGAGGAAACAGTGGTCAGAACTCATTCAGAATATCAAATGCCACGCCCACCACACAAGAACTCTTTGAAACATCAGAAGGAGGGTCTGAAGCTTTTCCCTCAGCAGCATCACATACACCTCAAGAAATTTCATTTCTCCGCATTGCTTATCTTAACAAGCCTGAAATCCCATTGTTAATCATGGGGACTCTAGCAGCAGCAGTAACAGGAGCAATACTACCCACCGTGGGGCTCCTTCTTTCCCACATGATAAATACTTTCTTTGAGCCCCCAGATGAACTCCGGAAAGACTCAAAGTTTTGGGCACTAATATTTGTTGCACTTAGTTTTGGTGCCTTCATATTTCTTCCATTAAGGTCCTACTTTTTTGCTGTAGCTGGTTGTAAGTTAATAAAAAGGATCCGGCTAATGTGTTTTGAGAAAATAATTCACATGGAAATAGGCTGGTTTGATAAAGCCGAAAATTCAAGTGGAGCACTTGGAGCAAGGCTGTCAACTGATGCAGCTTCTATTCGAACTTTGGTTGGGGATGCTCTTGGTTTGCTGGTTCAAGATATTGCTACGGTAGTTACAGCTCTGGCAATTGCCTTTGACTCAAACTGGCAGCTTTCTCTCATAGTTCTTGCTTTGGTACCTCTAGTAGTTCTAAATGGACATCTGCAAATGAAGTCCATGCAAGGATTCAGCACAGATGCAAAGGTTTGGGCCTTACTGATATCAGACTATTGTTTTTCTAGCATGAAACCGTGTAAAAATAAGTAAATTTCGGTGTAAATATTAACTTATACACAGTAAAAGTTGATTGCTTATGATGAATTTTATCCAAATTGAAGGCCTTATACTAATATCATTTGATCAATGCTCTGTGTATGTTCCAAAGAAACTGTATGAGGAAGCAAGCCAAGTAGCGAATGATGCAGTAGGGAATATCAGAACAGTTGCCGCTTTCTGTGCTGAAGAGAAGGTGATGAAATTATACCAGAAAAAATGTACAGGACCCATCCAGACAGGAATAAGGCAAGGTTTAGTCAGCGGAACGGGTTTTGGCTTGTCACTGTTCTTTCTGTTCTCTGTTTATGCATGCAGTTTTTATGCTGGGGCCAAACTTGTCGAGAAGGGCAAAACATCGATCTCAGACGTTTTCCGTGTAAGTTATTGTCCTATCATCGTCACTATCTTAGATATGAAGCTTTTTACTCACTGATTGTCTCAATTGTTCTCAGAATAATCATATCTCAAATAAATTAGAAAACAGTTTTATTTTTCTTACTTAAATAAAACAAGATAGATAGTTTAAGAGCTAAGATAATCACATTCTTCTAGCCTTGAACAATTACTTTCCTAATTTTTCAGGTATTTTTTGCTCTCTCGATGGCAGCTATAGCAATGTCACAATCTGGCTTCATGACCCCAGCTGCAAGTAAAGCAAAAAGTTCTGCTACTTCTGTATTTGCTATCCTTGATCAGAATTCAAGAATAGATACCAGTGATGAGTCAGGAATGACATTGCAACAAGTGAAGGGAGATATCGAGTTCCACCAAGTCACTTTCAAGTATCCTACCAGGCCTCATGTTCCTGTATTCAGAGATCTTTCCTTGACCATTCACGCAGGAGAGGTAACTAGCCAAATAATCTGTTATTCTTTTTTATGTATAAATCTCATCATAGGAACATAACTTTATCACGACAACCTTTTCCTAAATGAGAATCTAATAGTTTGATTATACTGATGGATATCAGACAGTTGCTCTAGTAGGTGAAAGTGGAAGCGGAAAGTCAACAGTGATCTCGTTGTTACAAAGATTTTATGACCCAGATTTGGGTCAGATTACACTGGATGGAACAGATATCCAGAAGCTAAAACTTAAATGGTTTAGGCAGCAGATGGGTCTGGTAAGCCAGGAGCCTGTGTTGTTTAATGACACCATTCGAGCCAATATTGCGTACGGAAAAGGTGGTGATGCAACAGAAGCTGAAACTATAGCTGCAGCAGAACTGGCAAATGCACACAAGTTCATTAGCAGTTTGCAGCAGGTAACCTACATGCGAATCAACAAACAAAAAAATATTGTAAATTTTGAATAACTAGCTATCTGATCACCATGCAGGGCTATGATACATTGGTGGGGGAGAGAGGGATTCAACTATCTGGAGGGCAGAAGCAAAGGGTGGCAATTGCAAGAGCCATAGTGAAGAGTCCAAAAATATTACTACTAGATGAAGCCACGAGTGCACTTGATGCTGAGTCTGAAAGAGTAGTTCAGGATGCGCTTGATCGAGTGAGGGTGGATAGAACCACAATTGTAGTTGCTCACAGGTTATCCACCATAAAGGATGCAGATTTAATTGCAGTGGTTAAAGATGGAGTCATTGCAGAGAAAGGAAAGCACGACACCTTGCTTAACAAAGGTGGTGCATATGATTCATTGGTAGCACTGTATACTGGTGCTGCTACATCGTAGACCCTTTTAGTTCATTGCACCAATTTACCGATGAGTTCTTAGTCTTTTCTTCAAGGCTTTATTCCCGTGGAAAGAAACATTCCAAACACCTGATTTACCCACTTTTAATGGATTTCACGGTTACATATCTTATAATCATTTATAGTTCTAACTGTGCAGATGGCACCACATGCATTTAAACATGGAAATGAAATTGCAACTACGAAATAATTGGAAGTAATGCTTTGAGATCAGAAGCTTATCTTGACATTAATTATCTCTGGGTAAACATTTGGGAAAAACGCCAAAAACTATACGCTATGCATATTGCAAATGTAGATATGTTTTAAAAATAATACACTTATTACCCGAAACTCGTGAAAAACTTTGCCAAGGAAATTCTACTTTGGTTATTTTCAATGAATATACTCCTAATGAAACATCTCAATTTGAATATATGATAGCCTTTTGGAAATTTATATTTCTAATGCTTGTTTGGTTGATATAATAGATTTAAATAAATTTAAATAAAATGTTTGTGAAAGTTTATAAAAAATTTAAAAAATATTATTAATTCTTTTAATTAATATATTTATAAAATTTAAAACAAAACTATAAAATATATGTATAATCAATTTCTCAACGGCTAAAAAATATACGCTATAATCGATTATATGCTACCTATAATAGAATATGTACAAAAAATTTCATATAATTGATTTTTAAACTTTAGATAATTGATTATGACTTCGAGAAATGATATAATCAATTATCATGATATTTTTATTAAAACGGTCACCGCCACTACACCTCCGTCGACACCACCCACTTAACTCGAAATTCATAACCTCGTAACATTCTTGTAAAGAGTGTTAAGTAATTTAAATTGACCTAACGTGGCGTCATGATAAATCTCTTTTGAAAAGGGAGGATGCTCTTCGACGAATCGTCACCCATCCATCATGTCAATTCTCTAAACGAAATGCACATCATAATTAAAGATCCGTATGTTACAATTGAGCTACGAAGATCCTTTATCCAAACAGAGTATAAATATGAAAACATGATATGATGCCAATTACAAGCATTGTGTACTAGAATGAAAACAAAAAATCCTTCAGCTTTAAATTTATTACTTTAATGGATTTGGCAGCAATGACTCATAAACCTAACTTAAATAAGAGATTTAAATATTATTTTCAATCCAAAACTTTTAACACATTTCTGATGCACTGAATAACCGTAAATGGGCAGAAATACCTGGTGCTCATTTTCTGATTTTTTCTTAAGGCATCTGAGTGTTCTTTATATCAACCAACAACAACTTATCTCCCACCTCAGACTAGCACAAGACTTCCTTTTGGATCAACATATTTCTTCATTTGTTGTGTTTTTATAGAGGTTCTGCTTCAGTTTACCAAGCACCTGATCTCTATCCTGCAACAAGTATTGAGTAGAGGGAGTGCTCATACCATCAGGTGCATGCTTCACAATTTGTGAGGATCTCTACCATTAACACTCTTAGTGAATTATTGTATTGAGGAACTTTTCAAAGATTAATAACAAAAATACGTATCTTCCTGTTAAACTTTACATCTACAAAGTCATCAATAAAATTAATATTTGGATCCATTTTAAATTTGCTTCCATAGTTTCTACCTTGAAAGCATAAATGATTTTCATATTTCAGTAGTTGTTCGGTCTGAGTTATCATGCATACATATACATATACATACACGTATATATATATATATATATATATATATATATATATATATTACTATGAAATATTTTTCTCATTTGCACCTCTTGGGATATTTTTCTATGTTTGTTGAGGCAATAAGTGGTGTTGCTAATGGATCTCTGTCTTTAATGACTACAGTTACTAGAGAGGCAATTGATGCTTTCAAAGACATACCAATAGTACACAAGAAGTAGTTCATTAAGTTTACAAGATACTAATGTCTTGCTCCCTTTCATTAATAATTAATGTTGATAAAGATTGGTATAGTGAGTCTTATATTAAACCGTCTAGTGACTTTGTGTATATTAGTTAACACTAGATCGTTTTAATCAATTTTCTCTCTGGTAACTATAGTCATTAGTAAAGAAAGTAAGTTGAGGAGTTCAAAGGGATTAGAAAAAAAGAATAAATTGATCCGCAATTTGAAGACGAGAGTAACAATCACACATTTCTATTAATGATAAGATTAATATGTAAGATACTTAAAAAAAATAAAACAAATAATAGATTCAGTACAATAAACATATTTCGTTTCAAGTATAATAAAAAAAAAATAATAGTCTTAATATAAAAACTTTAATACCTGTTCAACTACTTTAATCATTGTCAAAAAATTAATGAAATTAAAATTTTTATATTAATATTATACTAAAAACAAAATATAATAATACGTATGTACTAATCCTAACGTTTAATAAAACACTTTAGATATTTAATAAAATAATTTTTTTGATGAAAATTCAATTTAAAAGTAGTAAAATTTATAAAACTCTTAAAAACTTACATTAAGTATTTAAAGTCTTAAAGATTTTACAAAAGTGATACTGTGCAATTGAGATTTAAGAGTCCTTATTACAAGCATAGGATTCCATAAAGGAATTTGGACACCCAAAAGTAATAACGTATAATCAACATAATTAAAAGAAGAACCAGGTTGAGGAAATTTTTTTCCTCACGATCTAATTATAGAACTATCATATCCCAGGTATTTCTCCACAGCATAAGTTCAAAGAATAAGTAGAAGAACTGTGAAACAAAAGAATAAGTTTAATCATTTACCTATTGTTTTGAAGTTGAACTTTCAAATAAATTACTATTCTTAATTAAGTATTTTATAAATTTAGATATTTTTAGATAACATATTAAAAACGTTTGCTCTCATGTATCAGTGCACTGTGGAATATTGAAACAGAAGAATAAAAAAGAAGGGTTAGAAAGCAAATCGTGAACTGAAATAAATATACATAATCTGTAGTTTTTGTATGTAGTATACATGCTAAAAGAAAGCTAATCTGATAATACATACATGATTATACTGCATGCTTATCCTCTGTGCCATATTCACATGGAAAACTATAAACCGACAGGTCTTGGAAATTGGCATTGAAGATGCGGAGAAAGATGTAAATTCTAATCCTTGCTTCACGGGGGGACGTATAAACATTGATGATTCCAAATTCAGTGGTTTTGTTGGCTTTTGGGGTGTGATATCAATGTCTATCACATGCTTGTCTCATTCTTAATTTGATTCTTGTCTAAAGGAAATGCTTATCTTCTCTTCTGGCTCATTCACTGTCTTTTTTTCTCTCACTCCAGCCTGCACACACTAACATCACTCACACTTTTCTTACATGCACTGGACCTATTATGAAACTGTAACAGATTTGGCCCCATGCATGGTTTCATCTGTCACCATCACACTCTCCTATAAAGACTAGTTATAGAACAAGAAAGGAGAGAAACAGAAAAAGAAAAGGAGAAGAGAGTTTTGAAGAGAGGAAGCTACACTGGTATCATATCATACACTCTTCTTCTTTTAATCATTCATCTTGCTAACCTGTAAATGTAATGCACTCTAATTCCATTCTCATGTTTACTATTCCTTATTATCCTCTCTAGTGCACACTTATCATTCTTTTTCAACTTTTATCGTCTGATTCAACTTTTTCAACTTCTACTATATACGCACACACTTATTGTTAAAGTTTTTTACTTAACTAATTTAGTAGGTTCATTTTGTTTCTTTTATTAAAGTGGTTAATTAAGTGTTATAATTTTTATTTATTCAGCGTAATTTCAACATACAATGATGATTATTATTTTATAAAATGTCTAGGGTTTAGGGTTTAACATCAAATTATCTCAAAGTGATGGCTAAATAACTTCTGATATTATATCTGAATTAATCCAGATTAAAAAAAAAGGTTAGAAATATGATGCTCAGGGTAGAATAATGATTGCTTCAGGCGAGCATCAATTATCATGAAATGAAAGTTAAATAAGTCAACTCATAATTAACCTATAGTATATGGACTCAGGGTTTTACATAGAGAAAGTTAATGAACTGTTTACTTATGGTAAGCTAATCAAAATAACAAAATGAAAATGAGATAAAGAAAACAACGAGTGTATAATATGTCTATAACAATCACAAGAAATACATACAACTTCAACTTTCAACTTAATCGCACCAATATTTTAGAAAGAGATCAACGCAGGCTTTTGCATTCCATTACAAGTTCAAATTTTGAATTGAGATTATTTACAAATTGATGAAAGACAAATAAAAATGCCTCCTTTGTGATTAAATGACATAGAAAACCACAGGAGTGCATGACAAACTTTGTGCAGAGTGCAGAGATTATCTTGCCCTTAAGTGGTGATTTTGATGGAAAAGTATAAGGGAGTTCCTGACTCAAACTAGTGATCCTTCTTCAGTAGCTCTTTAGTGGTATTTATAAGTTGTGAACCAAGAGGTTTTCCTTGGGCAAGTGGTGGCTGAAGTCTTGTTGGATGCAGATATGACTTCAACTCAGATGAGAGGATCAACAAATGATCATCCACCAGTTCAAGCTGCTGGAAATACCCAAGAAAAAACTGTTGGCAAGCAGCAGGATTCCAAGAAAAACAAAGTGAAGGATGAAATCAATAAAACGGTTCCCTTTCACAAACTTTTCTCATTTGCACGCCCTTGGGATTGCTTTCTGATGCTTGTTGGGACAATAAGTGCTGTTGCTACTGGAATCTCTTCGTCTTTAATGGCTATACTTGCTGGAGATATGGTTGATGCTTTCGGAGGACATGCTGGTGATAAACAAGTAGTTGATGAAGTCTCTAAGGTAATGCTTTCATTAATAATCAATGTTGTGAAATATCTATTGGAAAGAAAATAAGAAAATAGAGTGAGATTTGAAATTCTCCTTATTTCCATGTCATAACCTTTCAAGTTTCGTTCTTCAGGTGTCTCTGAAGCTTGCATATATAGGCGCAGGTGCCTTTTTAGCAGCATTCTTGCGTAAGCATGCCCAATTCTCCGCTGATTATGCTTACTGTATAACTAGAAATATATATTTGTTAATCTAAATATAACAGGAGTTCCTCGGTGACATAATCTTCCAGAGGTGTCTTGCTGGGTGATCACTGGGGAGAGACAAGCTGCAAGAATAAGAGGCTTATACCTCAAAGCAATTTTGAGGCAAGATATCAGCTTCTTTGACAAGGAAACCAACAGTGGAGAGGTTGTTGGAAGGATGTCAGGTGACACGGTCCTTATTCAGGAAGCCATGGGAGAGAAGGTATTGATGGACCACTCTCCAAATCCCAAATCATCACAATTTCATCAAACTATTGTTAGAGTTAACTTTTTCGTTCTCTTTTTGGGTGATATCTCAGGTAGGAAAATTCATACAGCACGTGTCATGTTTTTTAGGAGGCATGATCATAGCCTTCGTCAAGGGTTGGCTTCTCAGCCTTGTCCTTCTATCTTCTTTTCCTCTTCTTGTCTTCTCCGGTACCATGATGAGCTTTGCTTTTGCAAAGATGGCATCTAGAGGACAAGAAGCTTATTCTGAAGCAGCAACTGTAGTGGAGCAGACAACTGGTTCAATTCGAACTGTATGTTAACATTCATAATAAAGTTGTCCATTTGCAAAAGAGTAGTACATGAAATATATGCATTCCTCCCACGCAGGTTGCCTCATTTACCGGTGAGAAACAGGCTATAGCTCAATACAATCAACACTTAACTAAAGCTTACAGAATTGGAGTGCAAGAGGGTGTTGTTAGTGGTTTAGGCTTGGGTTTAATGCATTTATTTTCAATTTGTACTTACGGTTTGGCAACATGGTTTGGAGGGAAGGTGGTTCTAGATAACGGTTACACAGGAGGACAAGTCATCACTGTATTTTCGTTAATATTGTCCGGTTCCTTGTAAGTTAGGTTCTGCTTTGCCATCTATATTGTGGATGCATCAATCTATGTATCTTTCAACCTCTTTTTCAAGCTTGGAAGGCTTATAATTATGATTTATTTTGATAATTTTATTTTGCAGTCGTCTGGGGCAAGTATCTCCAAGCTTAACTGCATTTGCTGCAGGACAAGCTGCTGCCTTTAAGATGTTTGAAACAATACAGCGGCAGCCGGATATTGATGTTTGTGACACTGGCAGTCGACAACTAGATGATATTTCCGGAAATATTGAACTTAGGGAGGTCTGCTTTAGTTATCCTTCCAGACCAGATGAATTGATATTCAATGGATTTTCAATTTCAATATCAAGAGGCACTACTGCAGCTTTGGTAGGGCAAAGTGGGAGTGGGAAATCAACAGCTATTAGTTTGATTGAGAGATTTTATGATCCACAAGCTGGTGAAGTTCTCATTGATGGCATCAACCTCAGAGAATTTCAATTGAAATGGATCAGACAGAAAATTGGACTTGTCAGCCAGGAACCAGTCCTCTTTACTTGCAGCATTAAAGAGAATATTTCCTATGGTAAGAATGGGGCAACAGATGAAGAAATCAGAGCTGCAGCTGAAGTTGCAAATGCTTCTAATTTCATAGATAAATTTCCCCAGGTGTGCTCACGATTATTCATCTGTCATCTTCTGAAATTTTATGTACTCTGTGATAGGCACTTTATCTCATTAGTTTTGTATAATTGTGTTTAGGGACTTGACACAATGGTTGGCGAGCGTGGAGTTCAGCTCTCTGGAGGTCAAAAGCAAAGAATATGTATAGCAAGAGCAATACTGAAGGACCCAAGAATTCTGCTCCTTGATGAAGCCACAAGTGCTCTTGATGTAGAATCAGAGAGAGTGGTGCAAGAGACACTAGACAGAATTATGATCAACCGAACAACTGTCATTGTAGCTCATCGCTTAAGCACAATCAGGAATGCTGATATGATTGCAGTTATTGATCAAGGAAAACTACAAGAAAAAGGTATAACAATCTGCTCTCGAGTCATTCTCTCCCCACACACATCTTCAATTTTCCTAAACATGTACATTGCTTCTGTCTTATATATCTTTCAATCGATTAGGCACATATGCTGAACTCACTACAGATCCTAATGGAGCATTTAGCCAGCTCATTAAATTACAAGAGATTAAAAGGGAGTCAGAAGAACCAAGTGACTCAGGCCGGCCAGAAAACTTAATAGATTCTGAACAACAATTGAGGCAACAATTTTCTTTGCCTCAATCTTTCAGCCATCAATCATGTGGAAGTGAAAACAGCAGTCAGCACTCATTCGAAACGTCTAATGACATGCCTACAACATCAGAAGAATGGCCTGAAGTTCTTCCGTCAGCAGCATTGCATAAGCCTCGAGAAGTTTCATTTGTCCGCATTGCTTGTCTTAACAAACCTGAAATCCCAGTGTTACTCATGGGGACTCTAGCAGCAGCTGCAACTGGCACAATATTACCCACTATCGGGCTTCTTCTTTCTCACTCGATAAATAGTTTCTTTGAGCCCCCAGATGAACTCCATAAAGATTCAAAGTTTTGGGCATTAATATTTGTTTCTCTTGGTGTGGCTGCCTTCATATTTCATCCCTTAAGGTCTTACTCTTTTGCGGTGGCTGGTTCAGAGTTGATAAAAAGGATCCGGCTAATGTGTTTCGAGAAAATAATTCACATGGAAATAGGGTGGTTCGATAAAGATGAAAATTCAAGTGGAGCACTGGGAGCAAGGCTGTCAACTGATGCGGCTTCTATTAGAACTTTGGTTGGAGATGCTCTTGGTTTGGTGGTTCAGGATATTGCTACAACAATTACAGCATTGGCAATTGCCTTTGAGGCAAACTGGCAGCTGTCCCTCATTGTTGTTGTTTTAGTACCTCTTGTATTACTAAATGGATATGTTCAAATGAAGTCAATGCAAGGATTCCAAACTGATGCAAAGGTTTGTGACTTACTGATTTCAAACTAGTGACCACTAAAACTTGTAAAAATATCTAAATTTCGGACATATTACATGAATGGAAGTAATCTGATTACCATTGTAGAAAGGCATTTGATTGCATGTGTAGTTGCTTTGGGATAGATGATAGATCCGAAGGTAAATTCAATGGAAGGGGTAAGTTTATGTATGTTATAATGTTACATATGTTGTTTGTTATTGTGGTTTGTATGTTGCACAGAAACTGTACGAGGAAGCAAGTGAAGTAGCAAGTGATGCAATAGGGAATATGAGAACAGTTGCGGCTTTCTGTGCTGAAGAGAAGGTGATGAAGTTATACGAGAAGAAATGTGTAGGACCAATTCAAACAAGTATAAGGCAAGGTCTAGTCAGCGGAACAGGTTTCGGTTTATCAATCTTCTTTCTGTTTTCAGTTTATGCGTGCAGTTTTTATTCTGGAGCAAGACTGGTTCAGGATGGCAAAGCCTCATTATCAGATGTTTTCCGGGTAAGTTATTGTCCTATGCTTCATATATCGAAATAACATCATTTGTTATTTCTATATTCATTTTTTCAACTCACTTGTTAAGTTCACTCATCTATTTTCCAATCTCTTGTAACTAAAGAGTAAGTTGATGAATAAATTAGAGAAAAAAATGAAAGTAATGATGACGTTATACCAATAAAATAAAAATAATATATTTAGACAAAAATAAAATATAATATTTTGTACATATAATATAACAAATTTTTTTAATATTTTGGACACTAAATATAACAAAAGCTTAGTAGAAACTCAATTTGTAATACCAAATCTATGAGCTGTTTAAAATTTAATTAAGCCTCTAGAGTGTTAAAGAATGTTTTTTATAAAATTACTCTGAGTTCTATTTTGATAATACATATGATAAAAATATATATTTGTTGTTAAAAAATAAGTTAGGAACCATAAAAAAATTTAAAAATATCTCTTAAAAAAAAGACAAGATAAAAATACAAATATAGGATTTTTGAAAGACTTCAATCAAAATTTATTAATTAATTTGATACTTAATTTGAAAAAGAATAATAGATTAGATACTTAAAACAAAAGTAAACAATATATTGAACACCGAAAACTTGTTTAAGTTTATAAAATATTATCATTTAAATAAAACAAAATAGATAAATTAAGAGCTAAGCTCATCACCTTCCAGCATTCAGCAAATTTATAACTTTGTAATTTTCAGGTGTTTTATGCTCTGATAATGGCAGCTATAGCAATGTCACAATCTAGCTTCATGAGCCCAGCTGCTAGCAAAGCAAGAAGTTGTGTTGCTTCTGTGTTTGCAATTCTTGATCAGAAATCAAGAATAGATCCCAGTGATGAGTCCGGAATGACATTGGAAGAAGTAAAGGGAGAGATTGAGTTCCGTCACGTCACTTTCAAGTATCCAACTAGGCCAAATCTTCTTGTACTCAAAGATCTCTCCTTCACCATTCAAGCCGGAGAGGTAAATAGCAAACCGATACGTTTGTTTGATACTTAACTCTCATCATAGGAACACGTGATTCTTCTTTCTTAATGAAGAAACTAAGTGTTTGATTATATTGATGGAATTCAGACAGTTGCCCTAGTAGGTGAAAGTGGAAGTGGAAAGTCAACAATACTCTCATTGTTACAAAGATTTTATGACCCAGATTCAGGTCAGATTACGCTGGATGGAACAGATATCCAAAAGCTAAAGCTTAAATGGTTTAGGCAGCAGATGGGTCTGGTGAACCAAGAGCCTGTGTTGTTTAATGACACCATTCGAGCCAATATTGCGTACGGAAAAGGTGGTGATGCAACAGAAGCTGAAATTATAGCTGCAGCAGAACTGGCAAATGCACACAAGTTCATTAGCAGTTTGCAGCAGGTAACATGCATGCGTATCAACAACAAAAAAATATTGTAAATTTTGAATAACTAGCTATCTGATCACCATGCAGGGCTATGATACATTGGTGGGGGAGAGAGGGATTCAACTATCTGGAGGGCAGAAGCAAAGGGTGGCAATTGCAAGAGCCATAGTGAAGAGTCCAAAAATATTACTACTAGATGAAGCCACGAGTGCACTTGATGCTGAGTCTGAAAGAGTGGTTCAGGATGCACTTGATCGAGTGAGGGTGGACAGAACTACTATAGTGGTGGCTCACAGGCTATCAACCATAAAGGATGCAGATTCAATTGCAGTGGTTAAAAATGGAGTCATTGCAGAGAAAGGAAAGCATGACACCTTGCTTAAGGAATGTGGTACATATGCGTCTTTAGTAGCACTGCATATTAATGTTGCTTCATCATAGACCCTTTTAGTTCATTGCACTGCTAAATATTTGGTTTATGTATTTGTCATTCTTCTTTTGTTCTCCCAGTAATTATAAACTTAAAGGTTGTTGATCAATAAAATATCCATTTCCTTACTTTCAGTTCAAAATATTATACAATGCAAGAAATCAAACCTGAAATCTTGGAGAAAGAACACAAGAAAAGAAAGTTTGAGTCAAACGGAGGTCTAAAACTAACTTCAATGATGATTGTTTTGTTAATAAACGCAAGGCTAGACTAATGGGGTAAAAGGTTATCCTCAAGCTTTCGGAGTGGATTACTTAGACATCATCAAGCACATTTAGACCAATTTCTTTCTGCAGTTACTCAAAAGAATCAGAAAGTTTATCAACTTGATGCCAACTCAACATTTTTAAATGGTTTTTATATGAAGAAAGTCATGTTGAGATACTCCAAAGTTTCATAAAGGAAGGATAAGAAGATAAGGCCTATCTTCTCAAGAAAGCTCTTCATAAGGCGAAAGCCCCAAAAGCTTAATACTATGAAATTAATGAACATTTACCGAGCTTGGGATTTTCCAAAAGTTCGTCAAAGTTAACGTAAGTCAAAATAAATGGAATAGATGTTCTATCATCTTACTGTATATGGATGATCTTCTTGTGACAGAACATAACTCAAACCTCACAGAGAGTTTCAAGAAAGAGATGATGGTAGCATTTGAGTTGAAAGAACTAAGGTGTGAAGTCTTCATTTATCAATAAGAATATGCTAAGAAAATTTTGAAGAAAAATTAAACTTGAAAATGTAAGGATATGTAACAAGAAATATAGAGTAGAATATTTTAGAAGAATGATTGATGATGTATCCTATCACCATTCGGTTTCACATCCTAAAATTTTTAAGTATTTTATCTTAATTTATGTTGTGTACAAGTGAATTATAAAATTCAATTAAAATTATAAATATTAAAAATAATAAAATGAGAAATAAAAGGTTAACGAAATTAAAAAAAAATACATCCATTAAATAAAAAGTCCTAAAATTCTTTAACCGAAGAACGACGTTTAAAAATAAAATATTGTTACTTAATACAACTAACCTTAAATAAGTTTCAATATATATATATATATGACTTATTACTGTTTTGAGTCACCAATTGTTTATTTTTTTTAATGAATACTTAACAAATTCAACATTCTAGTCTTAATAATATATATGTCAATTCTAATGTACATGTATTCGTTAAATTGAAATAAGGGTCACACGACTATAATGATAAAGAATGATGTGCATCATGTTTTTTCCTATTATTTACTAACAAGACAGATCACTCTATAATGAAATTTGATGTTATAATAAAAATTAAGTTTAGAGAATAAAAGATAAATTTAAAATATTTAAGAAGAAACAACATAGAAAAAAAAACTCGAAATATTAATAAATGTTTTTTTGGTATTTAAACCATAAATTTTTAATTTATTAGATGTCTATTTTAAAATATAAAAATATTGAATCCTCGAAAAAATTATTGAATCGTCAAAATAAAAATCAGTTAGGACATGAATATGATTTAAACCATATAAATATTCCAATTTATAGAAAATGGTATTCTTTTAAATACTCCTTGTGAAAATTAATTTTTGCATTATCCTATAAACTAAATTTTAATGCACTTTTCTTGAAGTATATTACTGAAAATTTTAATGCATATTGGGATATATTACGATAATTAGTTTTTGCTTGTATATACTTTAGTAAAACAAAATTTGGTAATATAGTTAATTTAGTTATGATAATTTCCTATTTTTATTTTTTCTTAAATTATTAACTTTTAATTCATTAACTTCAAAAATAGAATATCTATATCAATACATTTACTTTTAGTTTTTGAATATTATTATAAATAGAATAACTTGGTGAATCAATTATGAAATGGAAAATTTTAGTTAAATTAAGTAACTAAATTTATACGAGTCAGTGTATACAAAACCAAAACCGATTGTATAAACTATTTTTATTTGATTTTGTCAACTATTTCTTATTAAATTTTTATATATCATTTTTAAATTTTCTTAATACAATTTTTAATTAAACTACTTACAATTTGAAAACGATCAAAAAAATAGTATCGGAATGCATTAAACTGTCTTTTAGAAATGATATATAAATTACTTTGGGGATTAGACAGGATTAATTTTAAAAGAATAATTTAAAATATAAGCATCTACAATAAGCAGAAAATGGTAAAAAAGGTGTCATTATTTTTTCCAGCTACTTTAAATACTAAGAAAGAAATTAACAAGTTGTTGATTTGAATGAAATCAGGTTTAACTTTCTTAAATATAAGACATAAGTTTTATGGATAAAAAATAGTCCAATAGAAATAGTTTACTAATTTTTTCTGGAAAAAATAACAATCCAGAAATTGACTAGTAAACCTTTTCATTATTCAACATTTTCACTGAACTATTGAAGGTGCTTAGCAGGGTTTGCTCATTATTAGTGCACCAGTTTTAGAATTCTGCAGACATTGACATGGAAGCAACAGAGAATGACAGTGATGGAGAAGCCCTGCACAATGAAACAAAAAAAAAACGACCCTAATGAAGCAAATCTAATTTCAAATTTTCCACCCCCATTTGTTTAAAACCATCATCAAAAAATTATTTTTTTAAATTTTATTTTCTTTCATTTCTTTTAAAAGAAACAGTTATACTAAATTAAAATTAGTTCCGATGTATATATATATATATATATATATATATATATATATATATATATATATATATATATATATATATATATATATATATAT
>Ga0209700_106060_pt1 | contig 19361 bp, 10 predicted proteins | sample SiratroredBW_FD_187528 | JGI IMG/M metagenome (GOLD analysis project Ga0209700, IMG submission 187528) | Root nodule microbial communities of legume samples collected from California, USA - Siratro red BW (SPAdes) (version 2) | ecosystem: Host-associated > Plants > Roots > Nodule | place: USA...
AATTCACTAAATGAGTATCCAAAGTTGCTAACTATTGACTTCCAAGAACCAATTCAACTGCAGCGATAGATAGAACATAGGCTAAAATATACAAAAAAATGCCCCTGAATTTGGATTGGGATATTCTAGACTTCACCTTCACATTCCAATTGCTCTCCATTGCCCACCAACACTTTTAATCGTGGGGTCTGATAGATCGATAGGTGTAGAAATTTAGCCACTCTAGATTGGATGAAATTATTAGAATTTCCTTCATCAATAAGGATTTGAATCTTATAGTCCTGGATAAATCCTGTGAATCTAATCATGCCTCTCACTGTGTACTTTTCATGGCATTGTATGATAAATGAGGTGTCTGATCAAATTCCTCAGACTGATTTTAGACAATCTGTTGGCTTTGTAAATTTGGGTCTGGCTCCGAGGATATTTCATCCTCACATTGGAGTAAGAAATAATGTTTATTAGCACACCGGTGAGCAGGGAATACTTCTCATCACAAGTAAAACAAATCCCCCTTTCTCGACGGAATTGAATGTCAGCTGAGGTTAAACACTTCAAGTTGTTGGTTTTGGTGGTGTGGGAAGTAATGGTGGTGGGTTTGTGTTTATAGGTGGGTTTGTGTTTGCTGTCAATGAAAGTTTAGAAGTATTTTGTGTAAGTGATTTGGCTGAAAAGTAAGGAAATTTGTGTTTAGGAGCTAGGGATGATGGGTGAAATTTTTCCTCAAAGAGTTTAACAAATGACACAACCTGGAGCAATGAGTGAGGGTTCAGGTATTAATCCACCAATAAAATAATCAAGCAATACAGAATCATCTAACCCATATGATTGATTAGCTAACTCAGTGAAGGAAGCATAATAGTCTGCCACTGTGGAGGATTGCTTTAGCTTGAACATATCTGAAGGGGGATTATCAAATTAAGATGCGCCAAACTGGATTTGAATAGCAGTGGACAATGATAGCCAATCTGGTACTTGGTGTACTTTTTCTAGTAGTTGAAACCATGGTAAGACTTTTCCTTCAAAATGAATAGAAGCAATGGCCACTTTCTGCTCATCAGGAGTGTTGTATAATGTGAAAAACTTTTCAGCCCTGTACAACCAGTCATTGCGTCATCACCAATGAACCGTGGAAAATCCAGCTTTATAAAGCGAGGATGGGAAACAATTGAAGTGGAAGGCTGTACTGGAGAGTCATTCTGAGATTTCAAGAATAGCTGATGCAACTCCTGCAAATGCTAATCAGTCTTCTCAAATCGTTGATCCATTTGTATAAATCGATCATGATGTAAACCCAGAGCCTTCGAAATGCGTTTCAGTTCTCCTTGTATCTCTTTCATTCTTGTGTTGTTAGCCATAAGTAACTCGATGAAAGCACCAATGATATGATCTGTATCTAAAATCAAAAGGAAATACCAATAAATAGTATGTGTGCAATATTGTTCATATATGTTATTTGAAATAAGCCAATTTCTATAACAGCAACTAAGAAATAACAAAAAGTATTATAGCAACCAGTATTCGCTCCTACTTCTGATTCTCTAATATCACCGAAAAATGAAAATCAACAATAAGCTATAATGTTAGAAGAAATTAGAATAGCAGATGAAAGAATGAAGAACTCAATAACAGAGATGAGAATTATTCACATTCCACGCACTGTCACTTCTCCTGTCCTTCAGCTTGTATTATTCTATAACTACTTGGACTGTTAGCCCATCAGCATGTATAATTCTCTAACTACTGTTGGCCCATTCTAGTATTTTTCTTCACTTCTTTCATGGTCTCTGCAAATCTTTATTTTTTAGACTTATTATATTATTATTTGTATCACTATATGTTTATGACTTTTGGAAAATTTATTTTAGAACGTAAAATTTGACTTTAGCAACGGTTCATTTCAAAAGTTAAATTTCACATTTTGGAATGGGCTATTTCAAAAACATAATTTAACTTCAAGATCTGGAAACAGTTTCAGAATGAATCACTTCAAAAGTCAAAAAATGCACCTACACAATGTTTTTAAAATGACTTAGTTCGAAAACTGTACTTATCTAAAAATAGCTTATAAAATGGACCATTTTGAAAGTAAAAAAGTATATCTTCATAATAACTTTGAAAATGGGTCATTTGAGATGCAAAATATACATCTTCGTAATACTTTCAAAATGCTCAATTTCAGAAAATATTTCTGGATTTGGAAATATAAAATTATATTACATAAAAGATAAAACAAGCACTAAAAGCTATAGAGGTGCAAAGCCGTCGCGTGAAAGACATGGAACGCGCTGCTTTCATATACTCTTTATAACCTCAATCAAACCCACGCTTCTTTCACCTAACAGACAAATTTTTCCTGCACCCTAATACACGCTTCCTGCACCTAATACAAATATTTTAATTCTATAAATACCCCAGCATATCCAAAAAGAAAACCGGACGCCTAACATAGACTAAGCCCATACATCAGTAATAAAAAATTTGTTTTTTCACATTACTACACTCAACTAAAAAAATAATTTCGTAGCACTATCAAATTTATAATGATTTTTTATTTTCAAATATATTACTGTCAGGTTTAGATTTCACTGAATCGAAGCTTATATTTATGTTTGAGTTCCATTACACTTCACTGAATCTAACCTTATATTTATGTTTGAGTTTCATTAAAGTCTATTTGACCTACTTTAATAGTCTTTCCTTTAATTCACACCGTTTCTTAAGACTATTTTAATCCACACTATTCTTTTAGTAGCTAATGCATTATCTTGTTGTATATATATAATATATCAATTCAACAATACTTCTTCATTTTTTTTCTCAAGAGAATACCCCTATTCCTGTTATGCAATACTCAGGATCCAGAGCATCTTGCACTATTTAGAGTGTTACAGTGCAAAAGTTCGAGTTCATTAAAATATCTAAACTTTAAATTCAAATGTTAAATTTTAACTATTGTTTCATAATTGTAGGTTTTTATTCAAATTAAGTGTAGTATTCAAATCATATTATATTCTCTCATGTTGAAATCGAACCTGTTTGTTTGAATAAAACAATTCTCATCTAGCTTGGATTCTAAATTTCACAAATTACACTTTAAGCATAATCCAAGTCAAAAACATACAGAAAGATAACAAACAAAATGCAAATTTTTTAATTCTTACTAGAAAATAAAACTAAATATATATAAGGATAAAAAGATATAATTAAGCAAGACACACCCAAACCATTACATAAACATGCTTATTCTCCACGTAAACTTCCCACTAACAGCATAGATATATAAGCTTCTATGTTTGGTTAAACCCTAATTTCTTTTTTCTTAGTATTTTCTTCATAGTTTTTGGCTTTGTCTTCTTCCTTGAAGAGATAATCATCAATATCTTTGGTACATTTGTTACAGAATTCCATGTACCCATATGGGGGATGAACTTCCTCATTCGCCCTCTGGTATTCAACACTCCATTTAATAGCAGCACTACCATCATTCTTCTCAATCGCTTGAAAGATTAGGTTAAAGACCTTAAACTGATTATCGATATCTTCTCCAAAGAGCTTGAATACGATGGATTTGTTCTTCTCATCAACTGATTCAATTTTTTCTTGACATGTTACGACTTTACCGTCTGTCCAAAACAAAATCATTGTACGTGTAAGAAAAATAAGTAATTCATGATCCATCTTCTAACTTAATATTAATTATTTGAATTTATATAGCACCAGCATAATATCTAACCTTTTCAATTGTTGTTTATTTCAAATTTTTGTTGGTCTGTGTTCTTGAAAATTCTAAACATTTTGTTTTATCTTTATATTACAATAAAAACCTAAATTTTCAATAATTATTATACTTAAAGCATTATGCTTCCCTAAAATATGTTATTTTTATTTTATTTAAATTTTGATTATAATTATTATTATTTGATTCAGCTTAGATTAATAGGAAATTTACTATGAAAGTTAAGTAATGAAAGTTAAGTAACAAATGAAAGTTAAAAAAATGAAATTGAAGGAATTGGTTTATAAATAAAAGTTCATAAGAGTTTAAAATTAATTAAAAATTAAAACTAGAAAATACAAAAAGTTTACTTTTATAAATAACACACACACACACACACACACACATATATATATATATATATATATATATATATATATATTTTTACTAATTACTTATAATTTAATATTTTTCAAAAAGTAATTTAATATTTTCATAAAATTAAGGATAAACTTTTATTACGAACTATTTTTTTAAGCTCGAGCTACTTTTCAAATTTTCTTCCTAGTATAAGATGCATCTTAACAATGAAACTAGTATTTATTCTGTAAAGTAAAACAATTTAACATGAACTGATAGTAAAATTTTACACTTTTATCGAATAATAATAAAAAAAACTATGACGAGTATATCATAATAAACTTTGTTAACTATTATAATTATTCTTAAAAACTTATATAAAAAATCATTTATAATTTTCTAACCTTATAAAGCTGATCCTGCTTGTGTTGTCATTAAATTGATAGTTTATATCTTAAAAATAATATGAATAGTTCTAATTATCTGATATATAGTTTAGATTTTTATCACAGTAAACAAAAAGTAGTCTTTTTAAATATCATAAAATGGAAAAAAGAAATACAAGAACTATAAATAAAAATATTTAGAATTGCCTCAACCATTTAAGCATAATTTACATATAAGCTTAATTACCTATGGTATAACTCCAGTGTTTGACGGAATCATTGGTATGCCATTCATCACCTTTGTGGAGCTTAGCACCATGAATTCTTTCAGCAACGTTTTGAATATGATGAAGGTTCTTTGAGTAGAGGTTGAACCATTTTTCTGCAGTTGCGTGAACCCCAACTTCAGTGCTAATTTTACCAGAAAGTGATGACATGATAAAGAATTGAAGAAACAAAACACAGAGAAAGGAAAAACTAAAGAGAGGACATGAGAAAGCATGCATCCTTCTCCATCCTTTTATATAAGAGAATACTTTAGCTGTACCAACTAAATAGTTTATTTTAATATTGGTACAAAATATGGGCCTAGTTAAAAATTAATTTTTATAAAAAATTCATAGACCACTTTCTTCCTTTTTTTTCATGTTTTCTCTGTTCACAAAAGCTTCGATTTAACTTTTTTAAAGAACTAAATTCCGTGTAATCCAGATTGATAATCGGTTCACCAACCAATTGATTGAATTATGAAATTCTAGACAGTTATTAAAGTTTGATAATATTGCACAAAAATAAGAGACAATCATTAACAGTAAAATCAATTAGTATCTGTTTATACATATAAAAAATAACAATAAAAGTATACTTTTAAATTATTTTATTAAAATACATTTTTAAGCATTAAAAAAGTAAATGATTAAACTAAGAATAAATTAGAAAGGAAATAGTTAATATAAGAATAAAGTAGACAGAAAAAAATAATACCTCATTAAAATTTAAGAACATCAATCAATTTAAATTTTTTAATAAACTAAGTCGTTAGATGATAGAAGAAGTACATCATTAAATAATTATATAAGCTTATGAATCTTTAAAAATAGTTTTAATAGAATAAATAAGAAGAAATTTTAATAAAATTAAACTGGCATAGATTAATTAGAAGGATGAAATATGAATAGAATTATTAGAATGAATAAAATAAAGATATTATTTGAAACGCATTATTAATATAATTTTGTTATAATTATTATAAAAAATTAATAATTTCTTATAATATCTTTATAAAATAGAATATCTTTTCTTTGATTGAATTAAAACAAAAAAAATTCTCTTCTTTTTGCTTTCCGCAATGCAAAACATAGGGTTGCAAACTTTCTTTCTCATCCATTACGCTCCTCTAAGTTTACTCGTGGACACGTAGAGCTAGGTTTTCTTTTTCTTCCTATTTAAATGACACGTAGAGCTTTCTAATGGCACGTGTTTCTTTTTTTATGACACGTAGAGTTTCTTCTATTGTTTCGAAAGTGCCACCTTTATAACATAAACTTGTTTCTTAAATGTTCTTTGTGGTTGCTTTTGTTGGAGAGTCATATATTTCGAATGATTTATGGGACATATATCGTAAAATGATAGTTGGAAATGTAACGTAAAGAAAAATGGGAAAGGATTTTTCTTTCAAAATGATTACACAAGTAGATATTTTAACATCAACCTAAAATTATAAATATTATAAATCTTCTTAGCTTGTTTATTTTTATCTAATATAAAACTTTATATTTATATCCATATTCTAAAAATAAATTTTTATTATAAAGAGTTTCTATTTTTTTATGAGATTATAACCTACAATGTTATCGATAATAATATATAATAAGATTCTTTAATTTTTTTTACATGTTTTATATTTTATTTTTATTTTTAACTATATTTTTATTATAAAAATAGATACACTATTATAAGTAATTGCACACAATAAACCATCCACTATTATTTTTTTGTGTAACCATTATTTTTTAAGAAAATATATAGAAACACAAAGTGTCTCTTTATATCGCTAGTTATCATATGGAGTATTTTAATATATTTTGAGTTAGTATTACGCTTGAAAAAACATTTTTCTGATTTACTAGTAGTGTGATTGTCAGCAAAAGATGTGTCTTACTCCTTAATTATAGACCATATTTAATTCCTTCTCCGTAATTATATGCTGATTGTGAAGAATTCTAGTAAGAAACTAAACTTTTGAGACTGATTGTGCAAAAGTAGGTCCAAAAAATTTCATGGAAACTGTAATTTACAACCGTCACAAAATATGGTCGACAACCTTTTATTGAAACTCCTCTTTGTATTTTAAAGATTACAAGAGCTTGGAAGACCAATGTACTATACAGCCACCACCAAAAAGTGGAACTGACAATACCACTCATTAAGCTCGTCGTAGTTCAACCACTACTTAAGTTTGGGAGACTTGTGTACTATACGACCATCAAGGAGTATGACTGACAAGTACCTAGACCCACAAGAACCCAGGCCGACAAGTACCCAGGCTAACAAGTACCTAGGCCGACAAGTATCCAGACCCACAAGAACCCAGGCAAACAAGTACCCAGCCAACGCCAACAAACCAACATCCCCACTTCCTTTGCATTGGGAACGAACATCTCACATCTAACAAAGACACAACTCCCAATAAACGGCACTCCCATCACCTGACAAAGAAGAGACCACACGTCTCCCCTCTAACACAGAATGCAGAACAACAATCATACCCTATGCAGAAGAGACTACACGTCTTCCCTCTGACACATAGTGCATAACAGCTATCATATCTTTGACAGAAGAGGCTATATGTCTTCCTCATAGCACAAGACAAAGAGACAGTCACCATGTATGACAGTATAAATAATGAACACTGAGCAAAACTAGTGGACCTTTGGAAAATCTATCCCAATTCATACTATAAACTTCTGATATCCAAACGGGAGGATCGAAGTATCTTTTGACAAGTATCTTCCCATCGCTCCAACTATCAGAGATTAGAGATTCGTAGAGAGACCAACACAGTTGACACCTTGAAGTGTTATTCTCAACCTCAAGGCTCCGCAAGAACAAATATTGTTCCCGGCCTCAAGGCTCTGTAAGAACAGAAACAAAACATGGTTCATTAGATGGAAGATGGTCATATTAATTCTATTTTGGCTTCTCCTCCCATATTCTTTCTACCATTCTTTAAATTGCTCACTTATACAGTGTTGTAGTTAAAGAAAATTAATTAGTTTTGTTTAGAGAGGATAGGTGAAATAGAGAAAATTGACATGGATAAAGTTAGATAAAGTGTGTTATCTAAAGGAGACAAAGATGGGAGGTTTAGGAATTAACAACTTATTGGACAGTGCTTTGGCAAGCATAGGTATATTGGACAATGTTTTGGTAGTTAATAGATATATTGGTCACTCATTCAGTCACAGAATCGATCGTTATACATCAGTGACCAGCAAAATAACAACTGACCCGTTTACTCACCAATCGGTCATTGTTTTAATTAGTGACCGATTTTGGTCATTAAGTGACCGATTTTTGGTCACCATCAGCGATTTTTCTAGTAGTGAGTGGATATACAAAACATAGTGGTTATAAATTCTTAGATGTTTTGAGTTAACATCGAGCCTCAAGGTCAATTTTTGTAAGAGTAAGTTGGGAAGTATAGGAGTCCATAGTAGGATGGTGGAAAGGTTCTAGACCATTTTGAATTGCAGTATCAAGAGTGTACCTTTCAAATATTTGGTTATGTGGGTGGGGGCAAATCGTACCAGAATGCGAAGAAAATAAATTTTTGTCTTTCAAAAATAGGAATAATAAAACTTGGGCAAATGAAAACTTAGGAAAATTAAAGTCACCATAACATGTAAGTATGAAATACGTAAGATGTAATGGTGTTATAAATTGCTAATTGATATAAGAAAACATCACAAAAATTTAGAATTTTTTGACAAGCTATGTGAAGTAAGAGTTTAAAATCTAAAAAAAGTACCTCAAAATGACTAAAAAAATTAAAAAAAGCTAATAGTAAATGGTGAAATTTTAGAAATTGGGAACCCTAATTCCCTTCAGGATTGGTCATCACATTTCTTACCTCATTTCTAGCAACTTTCATTTTTAACACATTTCAATTTGAGTATCTATGATAAGTTGTGACCATTTGAAGTTTTTTTACCCTAAATTTTGACAACTCAAAGATAATTTTTTAGCATAAATTTTTTTTAATTAAAAACTATTTTTTAATTATTTTTAATTAATTTTACAAAAAATTGTTAATATGTTGTAAAGAGAAGTGATAAAGGATAAGAGATGAAACCAAGCGACGTTCACCATTCACGGTGGACATGGAGGCCCATGGCAGCATAGTGGAAAGATGCAAGTTAAGGAAAACTGTTGTTACGAAATGATTCCTTCAGTTTCATTTGTGACGGTGATGGCAGGTTGGAGAAGATAACACTTGAAAAAGAAACATTGGTGGCGATGTTGTTAGGACGGTGAGGACACTGGTAAGGATGTTAGTGATGAAGAACAAAGAGCGAAAAAAGAAAAATGAAAATAACGCTAGGTTGAAACACAACATTTGATTTTGGAGCCTTAACCACATTACATCAGTTACCCAAATAAACGATATGCTTGACACTAAACCTAATATATTACATCTGTTCTTAAACAATTGATGTACTAAGTAGTCCGCTAAACACTTTTTAAATTTTTTTAAACATATACAATATATTACATCGATTGTTATAACAACTGCAATGTAATAAGTGATACGCCTAATAAGTTTCCAATTATTTTTTAAATAAATCTTTCTATACCACTTTCTACATCGATTATATATTATAACTGATATTATATAACACTTTTTATATTTATTTGTTTTAACCGAAGTAATATATCTTCAAATAATTATAAATAATTTATCATATTTATTTTTACAACGGTTTTCATTTAATCCACATCTAATATCCTTCCTTATTTTATACTAGTGCAATGTATGAACTAAAAATGCTTATTCTCCACATCAAACTTGATAGTTCCTGTAGTACATAGGCATCATCGGCCACATCCATCTTTCAATTTTTATTTTTATTTGTTGGCATTTTCTTTAGCCTTGACAAGATAAGCATCAACATCTTTCATGCAGTTGTCACAGAATTCCAAGTACCCGTATGGGGGACGAACTTCCTCACTCACCTTCTCATATTCAATACTCCATCTAACTACAGCACTGCCACCATCCTCCTCAAAGCCTTCAAATATTAGTTTAAAGACCTTATATTTATCATCGATAGCTTCACCGGAGAGCTTGAATACAATTCTTTTGTTCTTCTCATCAACGGATTCAATGGTTTCATAACATGTCAATACCTTGCCGTCTGTTGTTTCAAAAGTAACCAAGATCATTAACCAAAAAATAGTGTAGGAAATATAGAAGAATAGTTAATTGGTCACCCATTTAATAATTTGATGACAAATACATTCGTAGTTTTTTTCTTTCAATTTTGGTCTCTAAAATATAGTAATTTTATGCCTTTATCTTTCTATTAGCTTCACTTAGACTCTATTTTGGATAATTTTTTTAATAAATGATTATACAGAAAAAAGTAAAACAATATATACATATAGGTTTGAAAATGAGTTTTAATTCCTTAAACAATATTTAGATTCAAGTTTTGTGGATAAGTAACGCTAGCTCCTTTCTTAACATGGTAAAACACATATAATATAAGAAAATAAATTACTTTTTTTTTCATAAACTTCTCAATAATTCCCTAAACATTCTTTTTCAACAATAGTATTGGAATATTAAATAAGTTATATTCATAAGTTCAAACTAATTTATACTTAAAATCAATTAATTAATGTTAGTTATCTAAATTTAGCTTATTCATCAACTGAGTTTAACTTCTACAATAGTTCATTTCGACAAATATAGCAATAATTACTCTTATTTATTTTATGTTCTTATTATTTAACTACCTGTTGAAAAGTTTAACCCAAACAGCATTATGAGTTTGTTCTATAAATTAAAATTAAGTAATGAATGAGTTAACTTATGGACTTTCTCTCATTTTGACATGTCTGAAACATTTAAACATAAATTAAATATAGGCGTAATTACCTACGGTATAAGTCCAGTGTTTGACCGAATCATTGGCATGCCAATCATCACCTTCGTGGAGTTTGGCTACATGAATTTGATCGGTAACGTGTTGAATATGGTGGAGTTGGTTTGTGAAGGCGTGGAACCAGGTGTCCACAGTGGCATGAACTGGACGTTCAGTACTAATTTTTCCAGAAAGTGACATTGTGAAGAATTGAAGAAACAAATGAGATAGAAAAGGAATGGGGTAATGTGGAGAGGGATGAGAAACGCCACTTAAATAGAAAAAATCTTACCAATATATCCAACTGCCAACTAATTATATTAAATGTGAGCATTTAATGCTTTTCATGAACTAAATTCTGCCTTGAATGCAAAGTGATGACTAGGATAGTTCTTCTAATAGTGAATGCATAATATAATCGATTTCTTATGCTTTTAACATAACACACGTAGCTAGTTGCTTATATTTTTTAATTTTCAATGTTTTCATTAGTGACATTTGATGTTTGTATCAAATAAAATGAGATAGTTACTTTTTTTAGTTGATGTATTATAATAATTTGGTAACAAATAATATTTAAAGTGTAAGATTGAGTTGAAGATATTTAAGATGTGAAAGAAGTAATGAAGTTGAATTAAAAAAAAGTGCAGGCTAATGTTATTAATATTATTATTGTTATTAATATTATTAAAACTAATAATAATAATAATATTATTAACATTTTTAATGGTAGTATTATTATTATTATTACTAACATTAATAATACTAATATTATTAATATTATTAATATTATTAATAATATTGTCATTATTATTTTTAATATTACTTTTGATATTATTTTTATTATTTATTAATTATAATATTTATAATATTATTATTAATGATATTTTGAATAATATTAATATTATTTTTAATATTATTAATATTATATTTAATAATAATAATAATAATAATCTTAATAAGAATAATAATTATGAACATATGATCACAAAATTGATGTTGGTATATAATAATAATAATAGTAATAATATATAATATTGAAAAAATATAAATAATAATAATAATAATCGTAATAATTAACAATATTAAAAGGTATTTTTTAGTTATCTAAAGATTTAATTTGTAGATAAAATATGTATGTATTTATATATAAAAAAAAATTGTATGTAATATCTGTACCTATATCCTAAAATTACCTATGTCTTAATTACCTATGAATTGTTGTTTGTAGGTAATTTTGGATTATTTATAGATTTTTATTCATTACATATGGATTTTCATTATAAAAAAATGCGATTTTTCTTATTTAATGTATGAAAATAGATCTAAAATATTTGGAATTGAGATAAAAATGATTTTTGAAAGTTCAACAAAACATGCTCATTGTGTTTTGTCTAATAGGAGATATTTCATACCCAATACTTTACCATATACTAGAATACAATAATTCATTTCTACTAAGGTTTGAATATGTCCAAAACAAATTTAGTGTATTATCTTATCTCTTAACCTCTATAGATTCCAACTTGCACAATGATCATTACCCATTTCATTACGTAGTAGTTGCAAAAGCAACCTATAATTTTTTTATCACACTTAAATTTAAAATAACATTATTAGATCAATTAATGACCAAACAAAAATAACAAATAATGTAATTAAAACACCTTGAGTTGCATCCTTGTGAGCTCCAATGATATTTCATTTGATCTACCACTCAATATCTTGTACTCAAAGTAAGCACTGATATAATTATAACATTATTTATTAGAGTACATCACATTATAAGGTCAATCTAGTAGACGTTAAATGAATTTACTTACCAATTTAATATTTTTTTTGAAATAAGTAGGAGATTTCTGATGCAAGAAACAAAAACATGCAACAATGTGATCTTACAATAATATAATTAGCCAGAGCTAACGATGTATGCATTGGAAAATAATTACTACAAAATATTTAAATAATTGGTTATAATATATATAATAAAAATAGACTTACTCATGTGTATATATAGAGCAAAATAAATTTATTTTCACCTTTTGACTAAGCTATTAATGATGTACGTTTGTATTTCTGTTTTTTCTATTATCCATTGGGTTAATGAGTTAATGTTTAAAAACCCATATTGTCATGTTTACTCTCAATAAAAAAATAACTAAACATATATTTAGATTATTTAAAGCATAATCAATTTTTAAGTCATAAATAAAAAATTTAAATAATTTGTAACTGCATAATATATATGTTTAGCTCTTGATTACCCAATGCAATTTCTAACAAATCAGGTACTTGTATATTCTATGATATTGGTATTTGATTACACCTCGGTTAGGTTTATATCTATGTGTATAACAACCTCCACCAATGTAGGATCATCGGTAAGTAATTGTTTCTTATTTTCCATATATACCTTTGTCTAACATTTGTGGTACACATGTACAAATATTTAGATATCAGTGTGGATATCAAGTATTTCAAATGTAATAACATTTGTTCAAAATATAATAAAGTGTTTGATGTAAGCTTGGGTCTTACGCTCTCAACACATGTGTTATACACATGTATAAACAAAATATAATAGTGTTTGATGTAAGCTTGGGTCTTACGCTCTCAACATGTGTTATACACATGTACAAACATTTAGCTTAGGTCATCCAATAACAATAACAATAATATCCTCTCAACTATGATGGGTAAAAGTACTTTGGGTGTTATGCTCGACTAGAAAATCGTACAACATAATCAAAATATATTAAATAAAAATAACAATGATCAAACATATTTACTTACAATTTGCTAACAACCCAACGTGATTCATCCAAAGTAAATGTCTCTAAATCCTTTAGATGAGCTTGCTTCTATTTACCATGGTCGAAAGGTAGGGATAGAGGTTGCATGAATGTAACATCTCCATTGAAAGCATCTCGATAGAAGAAAATCATGCTTTAAGTTTTTCCCTTCCACTTTCTACTTTAGATTTTAATAACCCTACCTTCTCCAAGACAATAGGTGGTGTAACATCCCACACTTTTCATATAATAGAAACTTTATCACACAAAAATTATATAATAAACCTAAATATAAATATCCATACATTTATCATAGTATTTCAAAATATTTCTTCACATAAGATTTAGTAAAAATATCTTTATATAATAACAAAATAAAATAAAATAAAATAAAGCTTCTTTATCAGCTCACTGAGGAGTCATACCACCTACCAAATTCATTGCTCATGTGTAACACACGGACATCCCATATTTAAAAACAAAACAAACACCACACGAAAAGAAGGGTAAGCTAGAGAGTTTAAAAATGTATTTCCATAAATTAAATTTTTATCTCTACTAGACTATAATGAATCAGGCTTGAATAATTCATTTCATACATCACATTACCTTTATCATATCTCTACAATAACTCATGTCATACATACACTGACTCACATATAAAGACACTTGACTCTACTTTCGAAAAACTCATGCATTAAATAAGATTCAAAGGTCTGCACCTATCATATGACTCCCAGTTGTGAAGTCCACATAGATCTCAACCAAAAATGAATCACATCACCCTCATATAAAGGGTTAATCCATATGATATGGTACAATCCGTTCTTTTCCATATCGTAGTGCAGTCATGTGAACCTGTTAATTAACCCATATGATATGGTTTAATCGATTCTTTTTCATATCGTAGTGCAGTCATATGGACCTATTAATCCATATGATCTAGCCCAATCGATTTTCTTTCACATCGTAGCATAGTCATATGAACATGTTAATTCATATGTCCTATTTCGATCATCTCATATTTCAAACCTCGGCCATAGCCATATGAACCTCCTTTGACTCTTACCACTTAGTAATTTTCATCTATATGGATACATCCTTATTGATCAAATCCCCAAATAATGCACATCCTAACAATCTCCACACAGGTATCTACTTTGCTGAAGATACTATGTCCCAACCATCGTTCCATATCATTCACAAACATTGATACTACATTATACCATATACAAACATTCATTCAATTTAATTCAAATTCATCCAATTCATACTTAATAAAAAAATTAATTACAATATCTAATAAAAACATTCAAACTGGCTTTCTTTACATATATAGAGTAGAGACCCTCAAAAGAGTTTCAAAAACTTAAAATCACAAACAACCTAACCTGAAGCAAGAGCTTATGATCAATGATCAAACAATAGTACTAGGATAATAGACCTATAGGGTCTCATATGATGCCGCGGAGGACACATGCAAAATACCCTTACCAAGAACAAAATCGATCTAAAATTGATTTTGAGGAAGATAAACAAAAGATAAACTTACTTTGTTCAAGAATAAGATTAAATACTATTGCTCTACTTGATGCTAGAAATCTAAGGATGACCTCCGATCAATAGTCTAATAAGGAAGGAAGGCAAGGTAGAGTCTTAGAGTCATAAGAAAGGAAGGCGGAGTTTTAGAGAGAAGGCAGAGAAAAAGGAAAGAATCCTTCTTAGAGAGAGAGAGAGTTGGTGGTTATTATAAAAATGAAACTCAATAATTGTTTTTTCTATTTATTTAAACTTTTCTTTAATATTCAGGTGTCATTTTATTTACCTCTAAAGTTAAATTCTAGGTTTTATTACAATTTTATTCTAGATCTATTTTCTATGATATTATAGGTGGGGTCTTTATGTGTTTGGATGGCTTATGCCTTCTTCTTAACACCCTTTCAACATTAAAAATATATTTATCAACTAGTTAACAATATATTTAATTACATTCAAGTACTATTTGTTTACATTGCAAAACAAAGTTATACTAATCTCCTACTTATCATCAGTCAACTTAGTAGAAACTTTGGGTAAATATCTTCATCTATGTATTTGCTATAACTATTTTTGCCTTTCCTTAAACCAAATAAAGAAGTTGTTGTGATCTTTAAATTAAACTGGAGAAACCTTATTGTGACTAAAGAAAGAATATTCAATCTCAACATCCCCACATGGGGGATATAATAATGAATATGCATATGATGGCTTACAAATAAATCAATTAGTTCATACAATATAAGTAACCTAAGATGATAAGTGCCAATTTTGAGTGTTTTTATACATGAGAAAGCTTGAGTACTTGTGAGTTCAAGTGTGCTTTAAAATAGTAATTACCCCCAATTTGATAGTTTTTGAATCTAAATTTAGATTTTGAGTCTTAAGTTAAAGGAAACTATTTGATCTCAATTATTGTGAAATTTCAAGTATAAAAGAACGAAGAAAATGAGAGATTGGAAGATTCATGAAGAGAAGAAATAAAAAGTTTAAAATAAAAAAAGCCCAAACAAAAATTCACTTAACCTAGGCCCAAAAACGAGTTTAAAAGGGTGATTTTAGGTTTTCTGAGGTATCTAGACCTAGAGGACGGAGGCAGACGGTAAGGACGAAAGTAAAGCACCAATTTTCTTCTTCTCTTGCAATCTTCCTTTCATTGGGTTGTAATGGCTACCATAGGTAGCTAATTCTTCATCTTTAGGATTGAATGTAATCTTTTAAACTCATTCGTATTTTTGTGATTTTTATATATAATATTCAGTTTCTATTTAATTAGTATTTTCATCTTACGTTTAATGCTAGATTTTATCTGATCAATAGAATCTTGATTTTGATTGTTGAATTTAACTGGGAAGTACTTTTGAGTTTCTGACCTAGATGAAAATACTCAATATATTGGAACACCAAGGATAGGTTTCAGTGTATTGATTGCTTATAACATTTGTTCTTAATGCTGGGTAATTTACTAAATAGTTGAGGGATCAGGGGTTTAGAAAATTTCCTTATGAATTTCATATCAGAGGAATTGGTGTGAATGATTTTTATATATGCATAAATAATGAGTAGTTATGAATACTGTATGTTTTTATGAAGTCCAAAATATGAATGAGGGAGATAGATGAAGTTCAATTCTAGAGTCCTTCTAGATCTTGCAAACTCCTTTTGATAATTGTTATTTATTTTTTTTAATTGTTCTTTTATGTTTAGTGACTCAAATTATTATCAACCATCTTAAAAATTATAATTGCTTAGTGAGTAGTAAAACTGAGATTTATAAGCAAAACTATTTTATGTGGGATCGACATCCTTACTTTACAAATCTATATTACTTTTGACTCGGTACACTTGCCAAAAAAGGTTAACATAAGATTAAAAGATACATTAATTTGAACAGAAGTTTTACAAAAGTATCTTTCTAGATTATGATTTTCTCCTACTTAGTAATATAATCCCAAGATCGAGTCAAAATAGAAATGCTCTTGCAAGTTAATGCTCCAAGGTAATTACTAAAAGGTTCAACACTTGGTCCAAAGGTAACACCAATGTTAAACAATGTTCTCTCACTACTAACTCTGCTTATTTGTAGAAACCTTAATATAGTAGCTCGTCTAGCAGATTTTAAAGAAGGACCTTACTCATCAACCATGTTCTTATTATCAAATGAAAATAACAAACACTAACAACATTATATACAAACAACTATTCATACATAATACATACATACATACATAAACAGCCACAAATATGCCTTCATCATGATCTCTTTGGGTGGCATGTACATCCACCACATTGTCATGATTTTTGTTAATTATCAGTGTTGTGAATGATTGAATATCACAAATCTCAAAATTGGAATGTTGATCAACATGTTCATAATAAGGCATAAGAAGAGATAATAACCAACCTTCCAAATCTTCTTAATAGTATTAAGAATAAGGCATTGATCCCACAACACCATAATTAGTTTAGATCTTGCATGGATAAAAGGTGCTTAACATTTCAAGAATATCTTTATGGTGTCGTAGTACCTTTAAGGAATTGACAAAAACTTGTTCTATTCTTTTATACAAAATGTAACATGTTGGGGCCAAAATATACACGCTTACCAACTTTTCTTGGTGTCAACTCCTCTCAGTTATTCATTTTAAGCAAATCTAAATGACCATTCACATCGTCCTTCATTTTTCCTTTTATGTTAAGAAGTGTTCGAATTAAGCTATCACATATATTCTTCTTCACATGTGTTACATTTATATAGTGTTTAAAGGAATGGAATAAGGACATCTTTGGACATATTGAGAAGAAGAAATAATGCCTTATTGATTCTATTAAAAGTCTTGATTTGGAAGATGAGAGAAATTTGTTACAGGAGGAAGGTAAGGCAGAGAGAAGAAAGTTAATGGTTGAGCTGAAACTGGTGCTTCACTAATCCGAGGTTTTAGCCAAACAAAAGTCTAGGGCCAAATGAATGGTGGAAGGGATCTCAATACAAGTTTTTTTTTTTCACAAAATCATTATTTGGAAGATGGTTAAAAATAGTATTAGAGGGATACATAATGATAATGGGTGGTGTGGAGACATCAATACGATTAGGGAGGTAATAAGATCAATGTTTAGGGATAGGTTCTCTGAGGGAAATATAGTGGAGGTCCTGCTAGATAACATGCTATTCATAAGGATTGGTGAAGTGGATAATGCTCCCCTAACTAAGGAAATAATTGAGAAGGAGGTTAGAATAACAATATGGGAATGTGATGGTGCTAAGACCTCTGACCCAGATGGATATACTTTTAATTTTATTAAACAGGCCTGTGATGTTATAAAATGTGATATTTTTAGAGCAATTTTGGCTTTTTATAATGTCAATACCCAATTTTGTCCGGTTAAAAATATACCGATAAAATTTTTATTAATAAATGATTTATTCATTATTTTTTAGATTTTTTTTAAAAAGTTAAATTAAATTAATTAAATTAAATTGATTAAAATTTCTTTTGTTAAAAAGAAAATGTTTTTTTAAAAAAATTCTGATAAAGGAAGAAAAAAAATAAATGACTAATTAGAATTAATTAAAATTGAAAAAAAGTGAGCGGTTCAAATAAAACTCAAATAATTTCATGATAAGTTTAAAATTCAAAAATTGAAAAAAAATTTAAAATTGCTTGCCACATGGCAAACTAGGAGGGGAGAGTTTTGTTAAAATTAGTGGCCACATGGCAAGTTAGGAGTGGAGAGTTTTTAAAAATTAGTGGCCACATTGCAAGCTAGGAATGGAGAGTTTTCAAAAACTTAGTGGCCACATGGCAAGATAGGAATGGAGAAGATTTGGTGAGTGAAAAGTTAAAAAAAAATTGTTAGAAGAGAGAGAAAAAAGAAGTTAAAATTGGTGGGAAAAGGGAGCATCAGGGCGATTATTTTTGAAGGAGAATACGGAGAGTGAAATTGAATTGAGGGAAAAGAAAGATAGAGGTCGAGAAGTGGGAAGCTTTGCTAGATTGATTGTGAGATTACTTGTAAGTTGTAATTCAAGTTTTCCAAACATTTCCACAGGCAATTGAATTAACAGTCATGTGTTTATGTGATTTTGTTGTTTATAATTGCACTGTTCATGGTTGCTATAAGGTCCTTGTTCATCATCTTCTCCGTTTGTTTTTTTTTTATATATGACTTGAATGTGTTTTTCCTGTTAATAGATATTAATTATATGACTTGAATGTTCTTCACCCTTTTTCTCTTTTCCCCTACAAACCACTGTTAGTAACCTATGAAGCCACAAAATAGTCTCTTATACAGGCACTGTTAGTCTAAATATATATTCAGGCACAGAGAAAGATATGAAGAGAATGCATAATTTATTTAATAGCAGAGACATGGCTTTTATAGGCCTGTACAAACTGAAATGACACTAATTTAGGCAAAG
>Ga0209700_106063_pt1 | contig 19346 bp, 6 predicted proteins | sample SiratroredBW_FD_187528 | JGI IMG/M metagenome (GOLD analysis project Ga0209700, IMG submission 187528) | Root nodule microbial communities of legume samples collected from California, USA - Siratro red BW (SPAdes) (version 2) | ecosystem: Host-associated > Plants > Roots > Nodule | place: USA...
CTCTCTTAGCTTTGGAAAAATAATGGTTAGTAACCAGTCAGGGTTATGTAAACCATTAAAGGCAAGATTTGTTAGGTAACGGAGATTAGACAACCAGTGTGCATCCTTAGGTTTGACATCAAAATAGCCAGAAAGTCTAAGAGTGTGCAAGAAAGGAAGATTCCCAACCTGGAAAGGGAGTGTTCCAGAAAATGAATTTGCGCTAAGATCAAGATACCTCAACTGTGACAGATTTGCAAGTTGATAAGGGAGTTTCCCTTCAAGATGATTCAAATTGAGATCGAGATGCCTTAAATGTGTAAGGTTTCCAAGTTGGGCAGGAATGCTCCCAGAAAAATAAGAATAGGAGAGATTGAGATATCTTAAGTTGGTGAGTGAGCCCATGAGTTCTGGGATGTCACTCATTACAAAATAATTGTTGCTGAGATCCAAATGTTGAATATTTTGCAAGGACAACAATGAAGTGATATTGATTGCACCTCTTAAATAAGGTGTTGGATACTGACCAGGGAGACTAAGGATGGTTACATGAGCTGTTTGATGGTGGCATTGAATGCCTTTCCATTTGCAACAATCTCGACTGTTCTCATCATCCCTCCATGTAGACAGCATGTCGTGGACATCTATGAGGCCATGTTTGAAGTTGAGAAGTGCCTCTCTCTCCCTCTCAATACACTTTATTTCTACGCTATTCTTGAATGCGAGAATGGATGAAGCATGCAACAAAAGCAGAAGTGCATAAAACAGTTTGAGATAGTATGCAGGCATTATGCAGTGGCTGATATGAAACAACTCATGAAGTATTGATGTCAAAACCAACTCATAGCATATGTATAGCTGATAGTATGGATGATGGAGACATATTTTTATTCTCATTCAATAAAACCCCATATACTGTTCATATATTTTTATTTCCTTAACTCTGTTAACATGTTGTGGAAAGTCTACATGGTTTAATTTTGCCAAAGCATGAGAAACGGAAGGTTAATTTGCTTTTATACAAAATTTGTATCAATACTAACAATATCAAAGTCTATGCAACTGTTTTAGTTTTCCAAATTTTATATGACTTTTAACATCCTTATAGAACACATGAAATAGATTCGTTTTATAAAATCAAATTTTGGGTGAGTACGGATGGTGTAATGATTGGGAGTAAAAACTGTATCAGTATTTGGTTAACCACTTTTGAGTTAGTGTGTTTTGAAGACTAAATGGGTTAATATTTTGTATGCGGGTTGGATCTTTTTCTGAAATATTTTCTTTAATTAAATTTATTCTTTCCTGATAAAGAAATACAAAAAATAACTTTACTATATATATATATAATCTTTACTGAAATTTTAAATCTTTGAAATCGTTTTTCTTTAATTTGATGTGATTGCTTCATTTCCTCGGATAGCGAAAGGACAGATTAGAAAATTATGTCTATTTCTTTCATAAAATGTCATTATTTTTCATGTTTTTAACAGATTGTTTAATATCATCGTGTGACTTTTTTTTTTTTTTTCATGTATGGAACTTTGTCTCAATTATTTCAAGTAGGAGAATGTTGTGGAACACTGTAAGTTTAATTTTTTTCTTCGTAGTACTTCTTATCTTCAATTTAAATGTTAAACCTTTTATTATTCCTAAAGAGAAAGAGTCTACATAAAATCATTGCCATTTTACCAAAAGCATGGAAAAAAAAGAAGTTTAATTTGCCTTTATATAAATTTTGTGAAGATTTGAAATTTCAAAGTCTATGCAATTGTTTCATATTCTAAATTTGATGTCATTGTAAACATAATTTTTTAACCCATTAAAAGGGTTAGAGAAGAAGTATAAGACAACACTCATATTTATTATACTTTTTGTAATTGTTTAAAAGCATTAATAATTTCGATAAATGTAATTTTCTGAAAAAAAATTATAATTATATGACACACAAAGTATAAAAAAATATACATCAAACTAGTTATCTAATATTTCTTATTGAAATAAAAATAAAAACATTTCATTATTCACTTATGTAAACATAATAATTTATCTAATTATTACGATATTATTTGTATGACAATTCTGTTGAGAAAATTACAAAAGAATACAAGAAAAAAATTCAAACCAATTCTTCTTACTTGAGGAAAAATGTTAGACCAAGAGGATTTAGACGACTTCAAAACGTGTAACAGTGTCACTTTCCTAAAGAAATATTTGCCCTCTAAATTGCAAGAGTCAACAAATTTTCTTCAAGATACGATGAAGTTCTTGTTTACACTTTGCAAGAGTGGAAAACAGTCCAGACAAATTATCTGATCATACATATTCTTTGAGTTGTTCTCATATATTATATAACAAACTTTTAAAACTAAACATTCAAAACTTTTGAAAGTTTTACAAAACTTCCAAAAAACCAATTAACCACTTTGAAACCACCAAAATAAATTAACCATATTTTGATGACATGGCACTTGGACTTTTAACATTTTAAAAATGTTTAACAGTCCTCCGCCATTTTCAATATGTTAAGTATAGATCAATGATTTAAGAACAACTCAACCATTATATGCATAAATAATGGTATTTCACGATTTGAACCATTAAATTGTGAAAAGTTCATTACATCATATCAGAATTACATGGTGGAAAGTCTTTGACCCAAAATTCTATTTGATATGTAGCATAAACAATTCACGCATACAACATGCATAAAAAACTTGCTTTAAAATATCTGACACATTTAACATGGCCCTTGTGTCCCGTATCTTTCATGAATGTTTTTGGAGTCAAGCCCTTTAACCCCATGAAGCGGCCGCACTTCACATTCACATAGGTGGTTTTCATTTTAGCACCTCCGCAATTTTAGTACCTTTAGAAAACCATTAAGAGATTAACTCAACTTCCTCATTTGACAAGCAGATACAAAGCACTAAAGAACCTTGAGATGACAATTAATTGTAGTGCTTACAATCATTCTGATGATGTATTTTGACTACATTGAACTCAAAGACTTAACATAATGTTAGGTATTGAGTTGAGTTTCCATTATTGATGATTTTCAGTCATGGGCTTGTAACTCATTCCCCTTGATGTTTTATTCATCAAGTCTCTTGGTAATCCTTTAATGAAAGGATCTGTTAGTGTTTAGATTTACTTGGTTGAGCACCTTTGAAAATTCCTTCCTTTTCATTTTCCTACAATGCAATATTTTTCTTCTATACGAAGATGGTTAGCAAGATCATCAAGAAAAAATATATCCTTTTTCTTATGTTTCAGAATACATTTAAACTCTAAACTCTTTCCAATAAGGTGACAAATTCTTAATAATAAAAATTACTATATCTCCGAAACTTTTCATCAACCATTAATATATATATATATATATATATATGTATATATATATATATATATATATATATATATATATATATATATATATGTATATATATATATATATATATATGTATATATATATATATATATATATTGAAATTTCAGACAAAAATCTATTATTGAATCCTTCTTTTTACGTACCTTATTGTCTCGAATTTTTCATATAATTCGCTGACATATTTTAACCTTAGTAGAGGTCAAATAACAGGAAATCATTCATTACCTTCAAAATATGTCCCTGATCATCCTTTTGAGATAATCCATGAGAAAAGTCTCCAATAAGATCCCGTAGCAGCGGTGCTTTCAACGGTATTGATAAACTGTCGTTTCCAAAACTAAGCTCGCAGTAGCGCATCCAGAAGTAATTAATATTTGTGTTCTTTTCTAATCTTGCAAACATGGCACTAACTCTTTGGCTTTGACATAAAGCGCTGTCCCTGTACGCAAGGCCAAAATCTGAAAGCTTTGACTCCATGTTTGCATCCAATATAATGCTTTTAGGATGGATATGTTAATGAATGATGGTGCGCTTTAATCCAGCGTGAAGGTAGTGCAGTCCACGTGCTGCTCCTATGCAGATCTCTACCTTCTCTACCCTTTTCTTCCATGACAGTTTTCACTTTCTGTCCTATCCTCTTTGAATTGCCATAGTCACCCATCAGGCCCACACTGTCCTCTTCAATTATAACTTTTATAATATAATCTGGGTTCATTTGGTGCTTCCAAAAGACGCTTCCGAATTAGTTCAACAGCGGCTGCTTTCCTCCCGAACAACCGTTTCCTGCGGATCCGCCCGGTGCTGGCAGCTGTGGCGCCTAGAGAAGGAAGCGGAACGCCCATGAAGATCCATTGTCTTTTGTCTTGGGTCCATGAATCAATCTGTATTATTGCAAAATTAAGAGTGGAGCAAATATAGAGTTACAAGACCGTACTGCTTCTTCTATGAAGAATCGAATCTGTTTATCCTTGAAGCCATTAAGTAAAATATTTCTTTAGATTATTAGACAAAAAGAATTTAGATGACTCTAAAGCATGTAACAATGTTATTTTTCTAAAGAAATATTTGCCTTCTATACTACAAGAGTCAGGATACAATATTTCTGTTTACACTTTACAGTAATAAAAAACAATCCGAATAAATTATCTGATCATACATATTCTTTGAGTTGTTCTCTTATATTATATAACAAACTTTCAAAACTAAACTTTCAAAACTTGTGAAAGTTTTACAAAACTTCCAAAAAATAATAGTAATTATACCTATCCAGTGATAAGGTCATATTCACCCTGTTACCGTGTAGTAATTCATAATTCTTAACATCTTAAATCATGATTAGAAATATTTAATTTTTAATGACAAGATCATATAAATACCTAGACTTATCTCCAAGTATTATATTATACTCATTCTCTTATCTTCTAAACATTTTTTTTTTCACTTCTTAAGATATTCTTATTAAAATATTCTAAGAAACAGTCATTACCCTTGTTCCATAAAAGAGCTAATAACAAATATTATGTGCACTCCGAGTTTTCAAAGAATTTTTTATGTTTTAAAAACTATTCAACATGCGTATAATATTATTATCTTTTATTCTTTTTTATATAATTTAAATATATGATAGATTTTTTTCAATGTAACTATTATTTCTATCATCATATCTAACAATCATCTCATAAAAACAATTATATTAATATCCCACTATATCATAAAAACTTTCATAAAAACTCAGTATTTCAAATTTTCGCTAGCGAAATGTTTGTTTTAAAAAAACGTGCACATACAACAAAAAGTACTAGAAATGAAGTTTGAAAGGTTACGTTTTCTAATGGAAAAGGTATAACAGGAAAGGTTAAGGAAATGACATCTTTTTTATTGTTTTATTTATGGGGTGTTTTAAATCCACATAAGAGAGAAGTAGATAATGAAAACTTTTCACTTGCAATGACTTCAATGCATGATATATTTTACCACATTTGGGTCAGTGAATTAATCTACTTTGACACCACGGTAGCAAATGACACCATCTCACTCCTGATTTTTATAATAAAATATTATATTTTAATAAAATATTATATTTTAATAAAAAATTATAATAAAATATTATATTTTAATAAAAAATTATTATTTTTTGGTGTCAACCCCAATGTATCATCCCTTTAATAATAATAATAAGATTTTATCATTTTGTATGAGTTTTTGGCAAATTAATCCACAGCCAATAATTATATAAGCTTCGTTGTTAGGACTCTTATAAATAATTATATCGTGTCCTTTATATTTTAAACACACTTTAATTTAATAATCTTATAATTATCGTACTTTTGCAATATTTATTATGTCACGGTCTGATATGAAACATTGTTCAAATAGCAATTTTTTTCAAATTTCAACTAGAAGGTTTTTCAAAATTAATTTCTTCATATTTTTTAATATTACATAGAGCGGTAAATAGTCCGTAACGATAACAAGTACTATCATAATTTCATACAATAAGATAAAAAAAATAACAATAGCAGTAAAAGAAATTTTAATTCTATTAATTTTGTTCAAATCTATTAATGATTAAGGTAATTGAAAAAAATAATAAATTGCATATTCAATTTAATTTTTTTAATAAACAAAACTAATAATTATTTAACAATAATTACATGTCTAACATCTTAATCATTAATGGAATTCAAATATAACTAACAAAATTAAATTTTTAGTATATTTCTATTATATTAAAAATAAAATATGTGGATATTATTATACTAAACTTATTATTTATCCTGAATAAAAGAATTAAATTAATTATAATAACTTTTTTTAAAAGCAATAAAATCCTATTCATCAGAATTTATTTATCTTTTTTGTTTCATTCATTACGAGAATAAATTAATAATGTTGGTTAAAATGTAATGTTATTAGAATCCATTAAACAGACTCTAATTATATTGTGTCCTTTATATTTTTCTCACATTTTAATTTAATGATCTTATAATTATTTTCCTACTTTTGCAATATTTATTATTATACGGTCTGATATGAAACATTGTTCAAAAAGCAATTTTATTCAAATTTCAACTAGAAGTTTTTTCAAAATTATTTTTTCTTCATATCTTTAATATAGAGCGCTAAATAGTCCGTTCATGATAATAAGTATTATCATTATTTAATACAATAAGACAAAAAAAAAGAATATTAACAACAAAAGAAATTTTAACTCCATTAATTTTGTTTGGACTCTATTAATAATTGAGGTAGTTGAAAAAGTATAAATTACATATTTACTTTAATTTTTTTTAATAAACAAAAGTGACAATTACTTAACATCAACCACATGTCCAATCACCTCAATCATTAATGGAATTCAGACACAATTAACAACATTAATTTTTTATTGTATTAAAAACAAAATATGTTGATATTGCTATACTAAATCTACTATTAAATACAATAATTAAATTAATTCTAATAGTTTATTTTGTTAAAACCGAGTTTCTATTCGTCAAAAATCCATTTATCTTTTTCTTCTTTTCTTTCATTCACTACAAAACACATTAAATTAGCTTCTAAACGATAATGTCGGTGAAAATGTAGAATGTTATTAGAGTCAATTAAACAGATTCTAACACGACACAAAAAGATTAATTTTTTAATAGTAAAAATATAAATTATTTTTAATTTAATTTTGTATCATGTAAAACATATATATTAGATAAGCTCACGCTTTCTATATGACCCAATGTTAACCTTTTTGTTATAATTTGATTAGTTTCAACATTCTAAAAAAATTTAGAATCAGCTTAATTAATTTTAAACTGACACTAATTATTTTAATAAGGAAAAATATTTGTATTATTGTCAAATTAGTATAAGCTTAACTGATACAATTAAAATAAATATTAAATAAATAAGGATAACATTGATCTAGTTGGTTCTAATATTATTTGTTTTTATTATTTATATTTTTTAAATTTGGTGTCAATCTAATTGATACCAAATTTATTTATTTTATTATTTATTTAAGTTAATGTTGATTATATCAATATTAATATAATATATCTTTAATATTTATTTAACTTTAATACATTATAAGAAAAAAATTAAGATTAATTTTTAGTTATCAAATAAAATGATTGTGAATTGTGATTAAAATAATTACTAAATTAGACTTTGATGGTTAAATAACTATAAAATAAAATAGTGATTAAATTTAATGATTAATTAAATCAAAATAATTTGTATCTAATGTTACCTATCAACATTTTAATCACTTATACTATTTATTATATTATAAATTGGATTTAATTAATTTGTATCCTTTCATTTAATTTTAGATTATAAATTAATATCTAATTAATTTGATTTCTTTAATTTAATTTGATTTCATTGCTTAATTTCCCCTGATGGCGAAAGGATAGGTTAGAAAATTATGACTGTTTCTTTCATAAAATGTCATTATTTTTCATGTTTTTAACGGGTTGTTTAATGTACGTTTTTTTTAGTGTATGAAACTTTGTCTCAATTATTTGAAGTAGGAGAATGTTGTGGTACACTGTAAATTTATTTTTTTCTGCCTAATAGTTTTTATTTTAAATTTAAATGTTAAAACTTTTGTTTCTCTTAAATAGTTTTCACTCTTCCAAACTCAGTCGTACTCCGTAATTAACTCTTTGTGACAGCTGTATAACAAAAAGACAAAACTATTTTAAGAAAGAGGCTACATTATGACATTTTACCAAAAGCATAGAAAAAAAAAAGAAGTTTAATTTGCCTTCATGTGAAGACTTGAAATTTCAAAGTCTATGCAATTGTTTCATATTCTAAATTTGATGTCATTGTACACAATTTTCCAACCCAAGGGTTAGAGAAGAAGTAACACTCGTATCTATTATACTTTACCAACCCATATTAAAAGGGTTAGAGAAGAAGTAACACTCGTATCTATTATACTTTTCGTAATTGTTAGAAAAACACTAATAATTTCAAGAAATGTAATTTTTTGAAAAAAATTATAATATATGACACCAAAAAGTATAAAAAATACATCAAACTAATTATCTAATATTTCTTATTTAAATAAAAATAAAAAATTTAATTATTTATTTAAGGATTTAGAAAATTATGTTAACAAAAATCACTCTCTATAAACAAGATCCTATAGTTCTCGCTGCTCTCTTTCTCTCAAATAAAAAAAAAGTAGTTTTCCTCTTGCTTCAGATTGAAGATCTAAAGCTCCATCCAATTCGTGGTACAGGATAGAGCAGGTTTAGTGGATCGCCATTTTGGTTTTGGTAAGTATCAATTTTTCACTATTCTTGAGCAGTTTAGGATTTCCGTAAAAAGAAAATATGCATACACTTTCTTGCATATAGTCTTAAAGACATCAAGAATGATCCTTATTCGTTTTGGATCCTTAGGATATGTTCAAATCTTTGATCAGAAGCTCTTGATGCAAGTTAGGTTGCCCAAGATTTTAGGTTTTTGGAACTCCTTTGAGGGTCTATACTTTGTACAGGTAAGAGAAGCTAGTTTAAATGTTTTTAATAGATATTGTAATTATCTTTTTGTTATTAAGTATGATTTGGTAGGGAAAATTAGTCATAAAAGTCTACTATAGTACAATATGATAGAGTACTTAATTGTGGAATGAGATGTGGTTTTGATTTGAAATGTTCTCTAGCAGTGATAATGAAATTTTCTATAATTTGATGAAATGATTCATTTTATGTTAATTGAACTTGTAGGGACAATAGATGTTTGAATGCTTAGTAAATAACTATTGTTTTGATGTGAGATATATCTTTTGTATGTTTTGATGTTATGGATTGAATGAGTTGTTACGAATGATATGAAATGGTGATCGATACATAGTATCTTCAGTCTTCAGGAAAGGAGATACATGTTTGGAGATTGTTAGGATGTGCATTCATTAGTACAAAAACACTGTTCAACGTCACCATGTAATGGCGATTAAAACAAAGACTGACGTAGCCAAAAACATAGTGGCATTTTTGTAAATACTAGGATAACTTAACGTCGGTTGTCCAAAAAACCGACGTTGTATTTAATTGGTAAACATAAAAAAGAAAAAAGTTTAGATATATGAAATTCGTGACATATATCACATCGGTTACCAGAAAGAAAACCGACGTGAACATCATCTAAAAAAAGTTTTGAAAAAAATTTAAAAATATTCATTTCAGAACCATATATCACGTTGGTTAACAACTCTTGTAACCGACGTCATATGTAGCCTAATATTTAAATAATTAAAAATGTTTTATATAATTATTTCAACTCAAGTTCACGTCGGTTCTCATCCTGGGAATTGTTATATATGTTCAGTTGTGAGCTCGCACAGAGAAGGGGGAAATTTTGGGATTTAGGATTAGATATAACGTCGATTCTAGCTTACAGAACCGACGTTGGGTTTTAAGGATTATATCACGTCGGTTTTGGAGGTTTTAACCGACGTGATATCCTTTAATTTTCACACTCTGCCACTACACCCACTCACCTTTCCCCTTCTCTATTGCCTCCCTCTCTTCACACGCGCACTGCTCCTCGCCTCCACACTGCCATTCTCGCATCCTTGTCTCAAATATTGTTTGAGGATTTGTCAATAATGAGGTATCCAAACTCTACTAGTATATTAGAATCATATAGATGAAGATTACTAAGTGGTGAGAGTCGATAGAGGTTCAAACTAAGTGACTGCAGTTTGAAGTATAAATGGTCAGAAAAGTCTCAGTGGAACTAACCTTGTCATACAAGATTGATGATTCACTAATTGGATTCACGATTTGGAGTTGTATGACAGGTGCAAACCTCTGAGTGTAACTCAATACACGAGTCTGCTGGAAGTAGAAAGTCAAGTATTTTTGTATGTGATTCAGTATATGTATGATATGAGTTATTGTAGAAATGTGATAAATCATGAAAGTCTGATGTTTGTAGTTTGGTTGAAATAGGAATTTAATTTATGAATATACATTTCTTTAAACTCTCTAGCTTATTTTTTTGTGTTGTGTTTGTTTTGTTTTTAAATATGTGATGATCCTATCGATGATCTTGTGTTACACATGAGCATAGATATAACAAGTCGTGTACTCCTCAATGAGCTGATGGTTAATTTTATTTTGTTTTATTTTGTGATTGTAAGAAGATATTTTAATTAAATCTCTTGTAGATAAGTATATTTTGAAATACTCTTATACTTATTATAGAATTTCCATACGATAGAGTTCATATTATGTAAAAAATATGAGATGTTACGATTCACTTATATAATCATAATAATTTATGTAATTATTACAATATGATTTGTATGACAATTCTGTTGAGAAAATTAAAAAAAATACAAGAAAAAACAAAATTCAAATTATTTCTTCTTAGTGGAAAAATATAGTAAGTTTTAAAAAGCACATCAAGTAAAATAATAATAATAATAATATTAATAGGTAAAATAATGAGATGCATAAAAAGGAAAATGAAAATAAACAACTCTTAATGAAAACTTTCGTTAATAAAAATTAATTGGTGCACCAAATCATTTCTAAGATCATTCAAAGATTGATATAAAATTTTATCTTCTCTAATATGGTGGATAACAACATAAGAACTAAGCAATAGGAAAAGAAAAACACATAAAATAATTGATAAAAAAAGAAGAAACTATATGTTGAGAAAAATCTACATAAAATCATGGCATTATATCAAAAGCATGGAAAATTAGAAGTTTAATTTGCCTTTATATAAATTTTGTGAAGACTTGAAATTTCAAAGTCGACGCAATTGTTTCATATTCTGAATTTTATGTGATTTGTACACATAATTTTCTAACCTTTAAAAGGGTTAGAAAGAAATATAAGACAACACCAATATCTATTATACATTATTATACTTTTCGAAATTGTTTAAAAGCACTAATATATTTCGATAAATGCAAATTTCTTAAAAAGAATTATAGTTTATGACACAAATATTATAAAAAATATATATTAAACTATTTATGTAACTTATCTTATTTAAATACAAATAAAAATGTTTCATTATTAAATCATGTAATCATTATAAATGCAACATCATAATTTATCTAGTGGATTTTTTATCACCTAACTCTTATCGTTGTAAAAGTTAACACTGGCTTATCCAAAGCAAGTGTACCCGTTATTGATATAGTAACTAGTAAATATATAATTTTTTCTAAGGAATTTACGTAATGCACAATAATATTCACAATTACACTAGTGGATTTTATCATAGGATACGAGAACTACCATAAACAACGATGCGGTAGCAATTTTATAAATAAATAAAAACATATTAAATTGGTGAAGGGGTAACCGATGTAATATGACCTATTCTATATCGATTGTTAGAAATAATTGATATAGAAAATAGTTTAGGAAAATCTCACAAAAAGTTTTTGAAAAACAATTACGCACGTCACTTCTTACATCAATTGTTATTCTAACAAATATAATATAGTGATTTTCTACATCAATTGTGAGTCCCAACCCATGTAAAAAGTAGCATTGGATGCTCAAATTAAAAAACTTATTTTGGCATCGACTTATTACATCAGTTGTTTATACAATCGATGGAATAAATACCCTATTCCATCAGTTATTTTAGCAACTGATGTAATAGGTGCTTTTTTTTTATCCTAACATTTTAATTGTTTTTGTTATTCGTCTTTCCCTCGCACCATTGAGTATCTAATTGTTTTACCCACATTTAGTTCCTTCGCTGGTAGCCTTTGCTCACTTTGCTCTATTTCACATTTTTGACGCGTTTGGTTTATTTAACATGTTTTTATGTTGACATTGCAGGATACTAAGAGTGTCATAGCAACAACTTTACTTGACATCGCCTGGTTCCACCTCTATCCCTTGTCGCTTCTTTGTGTAACAAGTTAATAGGATTGAGAGCTCGGATTGAGAGACATTAAAAATGAAAGTTGCTCAAAATGAGATAAGGAATGTGATGCCCAATCTTCGAAAGGGTAGGGGGTTCCCCAATTTCCAAATTTCAACAGTTTATTATTATCCTTTTAATTTTTACAGTTTTTGAGGTCCTTTTTCAGATTTAGCTTACTTCACATACCTATACTCATAACAAAATTCTAAAACTTTATGTGGTGCTTCCTGTAATTATAGATTTATCAAACTATTACATCTTATAATTTAAAAATAAATAAATACATATGACATCGATTGTAAGCTGGAATCGATGTAATATGAGACTTTTACATACAACCGATGTAAAAAGTCTCATTACATCGGTTCCATTTTACAACGAATGTAATATGTATGATTTTTTGCTCTTTTTAAATGCTCTTTTACATCAGTTGTGTTTATAACTAATGTAATATTTGTATATTTTACATTGTTGAAAAACCGATGTAAAAAGTTATCAACATGCAGAAAGCCTATCGAAACTAATGTAGAATCTCATTTTTCTACTAGTGTTATAGTAAAATTAGACCAAAGAATAATTTCATAATTTGAGTGGTTTGTGCGAGAAAATAAATTAAATAAAAATAAATAAAATATTTTTATGAATTTATGTAAATCTCAAATAATAAAATAAGGCTAAGGATTGATGAATATTGTTTGGATTAGACTTCACCATACATTACTCTCATGCATAAAAATGATTACTTTCTTTTCCTAAGTTATGTGAATGTAAACCCACAATAATACCCAAACCCTAATTCCTTATGTGAATGAGCATACTTTCCCTATTAACCATTAATTCCATGATAAATTATGCAGAAAACACTAGCTTTTGTCAAAAGGGTTTAAGAAAACAAATGAATCATGCTCTATTCTTAAATATAATCTTTCATTAGGTATTTTGATTCAGATCCTAATTACAAATGATAGTTTTAATATCCTAAGAATCAATTATCATGCCATGAATCAATACAAAAAGCATTAAGTGCATAATTAAAATATTAACATTGGAAGGAAAAGACATATACATAAATACAATATTGATTACATGAGAGCTTGGTAGGTTACATCTAAGTCCAACAACAATGGGTTTAAATCCTCACAGACACGAGAACCATAAAATACCTTTGTTTTACCTAATTCTTTTTAAAATTTAATAGATTGTTTTTCCTCTGTGAGGCACCTAATACCACAATAAACCGATTTAATTGAAAATAATCATTCTTTCAAGTAATATTTTGTGAAAAATTTAACAGTTCAATTCACCCTCTCTTGAACTCAGCCAAAACTCTTTTCATATCCCAATTTAGCAACTGATCCACGTCATGTATGTAAAACAAGTTTAGGTCGAGTTCAAGAGGGGGTGAATTGAACTATTAAATTTTTTTGCAAAAATACTTTTTATAAACTGGAGAATGAAAGTTCTTTATTAAAACTACCGAACAATGATATTAAAAAGTTCACAGTAAAAGATCAAGTAATTTCATATCAGAATCAATCAATTGAAATATTTAACTGAACTAAAAACAACAATAATCACTTTACTGGAATCACATAATCAATCAGCTGAACACAGTGTATCCAAACAAACAATAACAACAATTGACAAATACTAGAAAGTAAACCAGATTAGTCTAGAACCAGTCAAACAATACAATATTAGATTCAAAAATGGAAGCAATTTATTGAATTGAAATGTGTTTCAGAATAACCCAGAAACAATCAGGTAAACAATATTCATTGTAAAATACTCATCAACCCAAGTAAAACAGTTCTGATTAAAAGATGACACAAGAAACAATAATTTTTTTAAGGAAAACTGATTTTAAAGATCATGCTCAACACATCAAACTAGAAACAATTTACATATTTCTCTAAACTAATTTTTTAACCAAATGTACAAACAGAAGAAATAAACCCACTACCCTCACGTCATCCTAAGGACAAACTGCTCTAATACCAAATGTAACATTCCACTTCAAATATTTACAAAATTGTCATCACATTTTTTATTATGTCGGTTCTGTGTTAACTGACGTATTATCTTGTCATAGAATTTTTTTTTTGTACTAGTGTATCTTCCTAAAATTACAAAAATTATGTCAGTTATTGCTTACAGCCGACGTAAAAAGTCTTATCTAATGTCATACAAAGTCTTTTATTACGTCGGTTGGAGCTAGAACCCATGTAATAGAGGACTTTTTACCTCGATTGTTTAAAAAGTCCTCTATTATGTTGGTTGTAAGCTATAACCGACGTAAAAAATCCTCTATTATATCGATTGTAACTTACAACCGACATAAAAAGTCCTCTATTACGTCGATTGTAGCTTACAACCGACATAAAAAGTCTTATTTTTTTTAAAAAAATTAATGCGTTGATAAATCTCTAATCGATACAAGAAAACAATATAATAAATTTGAAAAATTTCTAGCAAGTATAGATATGTGAAATAAAAGGCTACAATCTAAAAAAAAGGGTGAAAAATAACAAAAAAATAAAAAAAGTAATAGTAATGATGAAATTTTGGAATTTTCATAGGCCCAATCCCCTTTGGGTATTGGTTAGGGGCTTCGTTACCTCACTTCGAGCAACTTTCACTTTTGGAGCGTCTCAATCCGAGCTCTCTATCAAATATTATGGTTGTGTGAAGCTTTTTCGTCTTAAATTTTTGAAACTCTAAATATACACTGTAAGAACTTTACTATCAAATATACACTAAATCAAGTTGTTGATAAGAAATTTGGGTCTAAAATAAATTTTTAACTATTTTTAATGAATTTTACAAAATCACTAACCTTATGCAAAGAGAAGCGACAAGGGGCAAACCAAGCATTCATGGCGGTAGAGATGAAAACCTGCAATGTAAAAAAGATAGCAAATGATGTATTTCAAAAATGCTAAAGAAAGTAGATGAAAAGGAAACGAATGAACCAACCAAATAAGCTTGAGTGACAGTGAAAATGCAGAAAACTGAGAATGACAAAACTTAACCGAGACAACCATAGAGCTTGCCACGCCAAACAAACGTGGAAGAAGCCACAAATGGAGCCAAATGAATCCTAGCAAAACTAGTGAACACAAAGATGCAAATGAAAACTAGTGAGAAGAGAAAGCAAAACGACGTGAAATACAAATGAAAATCAGTGAGAAGAAAAAGGGGCACCACGCGAAACAAACCCCACAACGCAAAATAGAAGAAGACAACGAGGCTCAATGAAGGAGAAGGAAGTGTAAGAGAAAAATGTTGCCTAATTTTAACTCGAGAGACATACTACATCGGTTGGGAGCTTCCAATCGACGTAGTATCTGGCCAAAGTTTACCCAATTTTTCCCAAAATTCAGTCACGAGGTAGATATTACGACGGTTGGAAAGTCTCAACCGATGTAATATGGGCTAGATACTACGTCAGTTAGAAACCGACTTAGTATCTTCAGCGCCGTTACAAAGTTTTCAAATTTTGAATTTTTATTTTTTCAGTCTTTTCTATGTCAGTCGACGTAGAATATGGTATATTACGTCGTGTTTGAGTTAACCAATGTAGTACCACTTCAATTATTTACAAAAATGCTTTTGCATTTTTGATCATGTCGGTTCTGTGTTAACCGATGTATTATCTTATCGTAGAATGTATTTTTTTGTACTAGTGTATCTTCCTAACATTACAAAAAAATAAAATAAAATAAAATCACAGTACCTGCCACCTGTCAAATCCGCTGGTCACGTGTAATACACTATCATTTCAGATTTAAAATTAAAACAAACACCACAGAAAAAATAAGGATAAGCTAGAGAGTTTTTTTTCTTTTAAAATTATATTCATAAATTAAATCTCCATCTCAACCAAATCGCAACAATTCAAACAAAGACATTGGACTCTCTACTTCCAATAGATTTGTGCATTGAGTTAGAATTAGAGGTTTGTAGATGTCATATAATCTGTTTAAGAATCTGATGAGACACTCTTACTCTCCTTGAAACCAATAATCTAGGGATGACTTTCGATCATCAGTTTAATAAGGAAGAAAGGCGAATTTTTAGAGAAAAGGTAGAGAAAAGTGGAATAACCACTTCTTAAAGAGATGATTGATGGTTTTTCATAAAAATGAAACATAATATCTTTAAAGTTAGAGAGTTGATGGTTTTGTTGTAAAATTAAAAACTGAATAACTTATATTTCTATTTATTTAAACTTTTCTATTAAAAATATATTTAGGTGTTATTTTATTTATTTCTAAAACTAAATTCTAAGTTAGTTTTTATTTTTGGAACTATTTTCTAGGATACTACAAATAATTTCTTAAAATATATTAAATTATTATTACATATGGAATATACGAATAAAATTATCTATATTTATAATAGATGTAACGTTTTTTAAAGTAAATATAATTTATTCTATTGTGGAATTATAATAATTATTATCTGGAAAGTGTAATCTCCTATTATAATTCAAAATTTGAAATTAAACTTTAGCTTCTTTTTCAGTGGGGAAATCTTGTCCAGGCTCGTCTCCTTTTAGTATGTATAAAGATAAACACTACATAACAATTATTTCCAAATATATCAATTTTTAGTTGTTAACTATTTTACTACACATAACGATGTTTTTTATATTGATAAAAGTAGTTATATTTATAAGAGACTTTTTTTCATTAAAATAATAATAAATAAGATTAGAAAATTTAATCGAAAAATATTTCCTTTTGATTGTGATTAACTTATAGACATATTAAATTAATTTAGTTTCTTTTAAATAACTTGTTCGAGAAAAACGTTGAAACATTAATATACTTCTCGTGTTGGGTAATAAGATCTCAATAGTTAAATTTTTTGAAACAAGATTAATCGAAAAATATATTGTCATCTAAAGTAGCATCAATCAATTAATTTTAAAGTCTTACTTTATTTCTCCAAAATTAAAATAGTGAATTTGATGTTTAAGAATTATAATAGAAAAAGAATTAGTTTCGAATCCCATACTGATTTTAATTTTGTTTGAAATCTTTCCAATAACTAAAAAAGTATGTTGGGGTGATAGGCTAGTTGTATGTCTGGTATTTGTTGCAGGTATGCATATCCCGAATAACGACATCTCAAAAAGGAGCGTGTTGAAAATTGAAGAATAAAGGTATAGAATTTGAGGTATTAAAGACACAAGGAAATGAAACACACATGTTATTAAGATACAAGAAGATTCAAACTATAATTTTAGTAGAAGATAGACCTTTTACTATTGTTCACAACATGCTCTCTAACCATAGGCAGCTGTCGCAACCGAGATCATGACGGGACAATCAATTTTATTTTTTTAAAGAATATTTAAATAGAGATTGGAGTCGTCACCATAGTTTATTATGGAAAATCATAGAAAAACCAAAAATAAAAATGTCTAGGAACCAGATTCAAAGATTCGGGAGTCGGTTACGTGTGGGAAAGATATTAGCACTCCACAACGCCCGTCCTAAGACGGTACCTTTAATCAAATGAATTAAAATAAATGTGGTTTTACAAAATGTCATTTTTTCCAAATAATAACAGTAATAATATGAATAAAGACAAATAAAATAACAAAACAAACAAATATATAAATAAGAAAAAGAAAACATGTTAATAAACATAATACAAATAATAACAATTATGCAAATAAAAATAATAATCAAAAATAAAACAAATAACCATATATTTTTTATTTATTTGGTCCCGACAAGGATTCATGTTGGTCCTACGTATCTCTATCCATGATAGAAAATCAGGGTTTACATAGTTCTAATTTAAAAATTTGTTGTATGACGTTTGATATTTTTAAGTTTATGAATATTTTCTTCTATTTTTGGCAATTTATTTTATATAATTTTTTTAATTGTTTTCTATTTTATTATTTTTTTCTTGATAATTGTTTATTTTAAGGAAACTTGGGACAAGACTTTTTTTTTATATTTAAAAATGTTTACTAAAAAACTATTTTTATTTTAATTTGAGAAAGGAACCATTTTTATTATCTTAAAGAAATTGTTTTTATACTTTAAAAAAGACATATCCTTTTTAATTTTTATTCATTATTTTTGAAAAAAAAATAACTATTTTTCATATTAAAAAAAACTTTTTCTTTTATTTTATTTTTAAATTGTCTTTATATTTTATTTTCGAAAAACGTGTTTCTATTACCTTATTTTCGTAAAAAAAATGTTTTTATATTTATTATCGAAAAGACATGTTTTTATATTTATCACATTTTTATTGATTTTGAAGATGTTTTATCTTTATTATTTTAGGGCTGTTTTGAAACTTTTTTCCTTTTTTGTTTTGAAAATTTACATTTTCGATATTTTTTCAAGAACTATTAATTTATTAAATTTTAGAAAACATTTCGTTCCTTTCTCGAAAATTAGAAAATGTTTTATAATTTTTTATGATTATTATTATTTATTTTTTTAAAATCAAAGAGACAAGAGATGAACCTTAGGATATCATAATAACCATCAAACAAAGCAATCCCATGTATGTGATAAGTATATAATACAGAGTAAATAGAGCGTTACCAGTTGAAAATCCTCCAAAAACACGTTCCTTTCTTCTATGAACTCCCACCTTCAAATGATCTACTCACTAATATTCATAACCCTTTTTAGTATCTCTATTATTTCTTGTGTTTTTTTCGTGTGTGTATCCACTTGCTCACTATACATATTTATACTAGTTCTAGTCAGCCCACTCTTAATTCAAATTTTAAATCCCTTAATTCCTAATTATTCTCAGTTAATTATAATTTGTGAACTGCCAATTGATTATTCTCTTTTAATTCAGATTTAAATCTATTAATTCCTAATTATCCCCACTTGTGACACCAACTCACTGTTAAATCCCAAGGACACGAACACAGACTGAAAAATAGGCAGAATTGTACCATTATTGTTGTTACGGCATCGTAACCTCCCATACATATCAAATTTGAAATCCCTTAATTCCTAATTATTCTCACTTAATTATAATTTGTGAACTGCCAATTGATTATTCTCTT
>Ga0209700_106064_pt1 | contig 19343 bp, 7 predicted proteins | sample SiratroredBW_FD_187528 | JGI IMG/M metagenome (GOLD analysis project Ga0209700, IMG submission 187528) | Root nodule microbial communities of legume samples collected from California, USA - Siratro red BW (SPAdes) (version 2) | ecosystem: Host-associated > Plants > Roots > Nodule | place: USA...
AAAAAAAAAAAAAAAAAAAAAAAAAAAAAAAAAAAAAACATACAAACACGCGATTACAAGAATTGAGCAATTAAAGACACATGATATGCGAATCCCAAAGAGTTAATCACGAATTACTGATTCCAGCAAACCCTAGCAAAAGGAAAACTTAGAATCGGAAGAAGAAGAAGAGGAAGCGAGAAAAAGTATACCTGAAAAGTGTGAGCAGGTAATTGCCAGCCATGTTTTCTCACCATTTCTGCTCACAGTTGAATTGTGATTTGACCCTCTTTCTACCCTAAACCTTTAACTACCAAGCAAGAGCACTAACTTGCTACTTCCAGCTGCAGAGTAGGAATAGGAACAGAATAAAATAAATTAAATAAACCCTAAATAATATACCTAATCCTAATATACAAGAAACAAACGCTTCTTACTTCTTGAACACTCTTTTTCTTTTGCTTTCTTATTTTTCTGATTTCTTCTTCCTTCAAACCCTTATTCTTTAATCTCAACAAACTATTTATTAAGTAAGATTCCATTTCTTAACTAATTGTTTAAATGTATTTATCTAGTTAAGAAAAAAATAGTCAAACTTTCCACTGTTTATATAGATAACTTAGATCAAGTTTTAAAAATTTTGACATTAAAGAAGATTCATGTTCATCAATATCCTTCTTGTAAAAATTTAGTTTATATATAGTAGTAAAAACACAAATGCATTGTGTGTCAGTTTTTATAATAATAAAAAGTACACTTAATTAAAAAATTAGCTATTATAACTATTAAAATAATATAAAAATATTAGTATTCAAATATATAAAATTTAAAAAATAATAATCAAAAGTTCCTCTAACCTTACTTAAGAAGTGTGTTTTAAAACATCGCATTAATGTTAATTCCTTTTAAATATATTTTACTGAAAATTTAGCCATTTTTACATTAAACTAAATTCGTGGACACAATCTTTCGTGAAGCAAAATATCAGTTTACCTTTAGCACTATCGTAGAGTCAAAATAAGACTATTGAAAAGTCAAAAGATGGAGTTACCTGGTATTTTGTGGAATCACCCCATTGAAGTAAAAAAATAAAAGTTTTACAAATACATGAATAATTTAAATATTTGTTTAATTGCATCATACAATAATATTATTATAGTCTATCAGCCACATTCTTTCGTATATAATCATATTTTAAATTTAAATTTTCATAAAATTTAGAGTTTTTAATTAAAAAAATATTGCATGTTGAACTCAAAGAAATGCAAATTAGAAAAAAAATTTACAGTCAATGAATAAAATGTTCTTAATATAATTTTTAAATAATTATCATATATAATGGTTTGTAATAATTAAATAATAGCGGCATAGTTTTTTATGCGTACTATTTATTTTATTGAATTTTAAAACAAGTGCGAAACATATTTAATGCACTCTAAATTTGATTCGCATTGGAACTTTGAAAATCATTGTACTCTACCATTTGCCTTTATTGTTGATAAAACTCTTGAGTACGATAAAAAGCTAATTTATTCTCTTAAAAAAATACATGAACGGCCAAATAAGATCAAACATATACGTTACAGCTAAGTATGAAGTTATAACTTCCTTATAAAATTTGAGTTCCTTTAATGCTAAGATACAACCTACGATATCTTGTTTTATAAAATCGATACAAGTGATCTCACCATTCTAAATTATGAAAATATAAGCAATATCTTTTATAACTGTTATTTATCGTTAATTTTGGTTTAAATTAAAATGCTAATTTAAAATCTTAATTATAAATAATAGAATGAGATTTTATCTATAAGCAAATGTTTTTTACAGCATACAGAAAGCCTGTTTTAAAAAGAAAAAAAAAACAAAACTCTCAGTGCCTCATGTATTTATGTCGGAACAAGACGAGCATACATGAATTAGAATTTATAAATATTTAAATGAGATGAAATATAAATATTTTAGTAATTAAATTTAAAGGTTATGTAAATAAACAAAATAATTATTTAAATGTTATTTAATAAAAAATAGTATTCTTCTGAAGTACCTTTTTTTACTCTGTATTTTTTAGATATTCTATCATCTTTTTTCCATATTTAAGTTACTTATAATAAAACTAGAATGCAATACTTTACTTAAAGTATTATATGAATGTGTGATTTGATAGAGAAATATCAATGTATATTAATTTAATATCGTAGTAATGTTCTTTTATTTAATAATTGAGATTTGTTGTAGACAAATTTGAGGCTATGCATTAAATCATGATTTGTTAAAACTTTGTTGGTATAACTAAATTTTCACATAAGAAAAAATAGTTATAAATTTATAGTACATTAAAGTAAATAATTTGAAGTGCATAGATGTATCTTGTCACAATAATAAATTTTTAAGGAGAGATAATGTATTGATGTGAATCAAATAGATATTTTATTATGAGATGTTGATTCATAATTTGTGATTTGAGGAAGTCTTAAAAACTTGTACATGCTTCTATAAAAATTATATAGTGATTTAAATATAAATTTGTGAACATGTTTTATCCTTTGTGAAAAATTTTACTAATTTTATAATAAAATTATACCTTATAAATAAAATAAAAAAAGTTTACAACTCTGATATGTTTAAACTTAAGATCATTGTCTGGTATGTGATTTGTTTAGTTTGGAATGTGGAATGTTAAGTTTGAATTAATTTGATGCTTACAGAGGTAGACAATTGACGAACTTTACTTATTTTTAAAATCGAGGTTATTTTTGTTTAAACTGAAATTTTGTAAAAAAAAAACTATAAATTTTGTTTAAGATAAAAATTTTATTGTTGAAATGAGACAATTTTCAGTCAAGTTAAAATCTCTAAAAAATTTAAATACTCAAAAATATAATTATTTAATCAAATAAATATGGTATGTATACATATAATTGGACAATAAAATATTGAATTATATGTTTATTTAATTACATTTATGTTGCAGAAAAAAATGCAGTCATAGATGATGCTTGTAAAACGTAAATGGTTGTAATTTAAGATTAATGATATAAGATAATAATATTTGTTGTATACTGGTAATGTATTGAATTTGGTTATCTTTTGAAACTAAGTCTCATGGGTAATTGAAATTTACTTATCATAAGAGAGTAAATAGTGTTCTTTATCCCTGATTGAGTGTTAAAAAGGTGAATATATGACAGGTGCAAAATATATAATGTCTAAATTTAAACCATTTTTGATTAACTTTAAAGTTATAATCTATATTAATGTGTTGTGAATTTCCCTAGACCTTGACCAATAATACATTATCACTTTTTCAAGACAATTTTAACAACCCACTCAACCTGTAAAAGTTGGAAACGACTTTCCAAAATAGATTTACTTCAATGGCCGATTGTGTTGGGATAAAAAAAGGTGATTGAACTGTAGTAAGTCAATTTTTGGTCAAAATATGTTTATTTCGTATTCAAACAATCTTATGTTGGTTTGATTTGTAGATTTATAGGCAGATTATTTAAATAATAATTATAATTAAAAAAATATTACTTTACTAAAGCATATATGTGTTGAAATTTTTATATGTGAATTATTATATTTAAAATTAAAATTATTATTTTTTTGTGTGGTTTAAACTTTTAATATATATTATTTTTCTTTTCAAGAAAATTAAAATGGTGTGTTTTCTATTATAAGATTAGGTCAAATTTTATTGTCCTATTTAAAATATGAACGGATCTGGTTGATACCAATTTTTCAATTAATTTGCGATCAGCCTAGACCATCCGATCCACATTGTACTTGAAAATCAAAAATTCATTTATGTTTTGATTGCACTAACTTCTGTTGTTATTATTTTAACTGAAATTGTTGAATAAAATTAAAATTAAAAAAATATTACATTGAGCCCATTGCGTTCAAAAAAATTGAATTTTAATCTATTTTTTTATTCAACTATAATATAGTTCAAGCTTTTTAATATTATATAATTTAGTTAATTAATTCACACAACATTTATGAGTTTTCTCCATCCTTAATTTCAATACAATAGAGTCGAATACTAACAATAAAAAAACATACATATCTATAATTCGAATTTATAATTTTCAAATTCATATATTCATAAAATATATTTGGTTGGTTTTGAAATGAATATAAATTGGATAAATAAAATAAATTAAAAATTAATATAATTTTATATCAATAATACAAATTATCAAAGGTTATGTTAGATTATGTCTACATAAGACAAAAATAAGGAGAGATAGGTTTAATTAATGCAAAGTTGAGTTTAGTTAAGCTTTAATAAGGTAATGTTGATCGATCTATATGAGGATAAGTTAAACTAAGTCATACTAAAGTTAAGTTTAGTTAGACCAACCCCATATTAGGTTAGGTCAAAATGCCCAAGATAGGATTAGCCAAGTCAAACATATGTGTTATGATGGATTGAATTAGACCTAAGTTAAGTTGGGTTAGGTTATACTTATATCAATTTGAGCCAGCCCCAAGTCAAGTTAGTTAAGCCACAACCATGCTAAGTTGGTCGAGTTAGGCCTATGTCAAGTCAGTAGTGTCGGGCTCAACGTAGGTTGAGTTAGGTAAGTCAAGGTTAGATAAAATCATATCAGGACCACGTTAAACAAATTTGGGTGACTAATGTGAGGTCGAGTCAGGCAGGTCCTAAGTCACGCCTAGTGGGACAGACCAGGTTAGGGTAAATTAGCCTAAACCTAGGTCAGGTCAAGTCAACCCAAACTTAGGTTGGACCGAGTAATCCAAGGTCAAGATTGGGTCTAGACAATTAATGTCCACATAAAGACAAATTAGCCCCAATTTATGTCAGGACCAATCAGGCTGTGTTCATCTCAATGGACCATGTCCAGCTAAGTAAGGTCAAGACCAATTAGGTTGGGTTGGATTGAATCAGGTTGAGTTGGCCTATGCCCAGGTTAGGAATAGGCCAAGCTAGTTGTCATAAGTCAACCAAGTTTCAGGTTAAGTCATGTAAGGTCAAAACCAAATTGAGTTATGATAAGACCCCATTCGAGTTGAGAAGTTGAACATAAATTCAATTAAGTCATCTCGAGTTTAGTTTTATCAAAGTCAACCTTGGTGCATGTTAGTTTGATTCACCTTGGACCTAAATCAAATTGATTTAATATGGCAAGATGAGTTAAGTAAGTTGGGGCATGTCCACATTGGTTTAAAGTATACTAGCCTAAGTTTTGACATTTTAGGAAGAGCCCGAGTTTATTTAGTCAAGCGAACCTTAATCAAGATGAATTAGCCCAGGTCCATGTTAGGTTAACCCAAGTTGGGTTAACTCGACCTACACCTAGGTTAAGCTTAGTTGGTCTGCACCTGGGTTGGGTCGAGTTAGTCTGAGTTAGCTCTGGTCCAGGTTAAGTCAATTGCGTTAGGCTTAATTGTTTTGCACCTGAAATTGGGTTGATTTGGTTTGAGTTAGCTTTGGTCCAGGTTAAATCAAGTGGGTGGGCCTGTATTAAGTTGTGTTGGCTCAAACTCAAAGCCAAATTCTTGGGGCAAAGTCAGGACAAGTTATCCAAGGTTCAATTCAAGTGGGTCACCCTCGACCCAAATTGGATCAAGTTAGCTTGGGTTGACGTGAGTCATGTCTGCCCAGTTCCAAGTCGAGTTAAGTCGGACTAGGTCTATATTAGACTGAGATGGGGGCAAACTCATGTTAGGACAAATCAGATTGAGCTCAAGTTTGAACAATTAGGTTAAGTTGGGCATGACCTAGGTTGAGTAAAGACAGGTTAACCCCAAATCGATGTTAGGTTTAACAAGGTTAAAAAGTCAAGTTGAGTTAGATCGATTACATATCAAATCGTCCCAAGTCGAGCCGAGTCAACCCATATATAGGTTAAGTCGAATTGCCCTAAGTCAGGTTGAGTTAACCTAGGTTGACCCTTATTTACGTTAAGTTGAGTAGGACATACCCACATAAAGTCGAGTACAAGTCGAGTCAAGTTAGGATGGATGTGGGTTGGGTCACGACAACCATACCCAGTTCAGACTCAATTAGTTTGACTCCAAGTCGTGGCATGTTAACTCAAATATAGGTTAAGATGAGTTGAGACTAACCTAAGTCGAGTTAGGTTCAAGTAATGAAAGATTAGGTCGGCAACAAAGTATTACAATATCGAATTAGGTCAGGTTCTACCCAAATCAAGTTGGGTCAATTTAAATTTAAACATGTTAAGTTAGTTTGGATTGAATTTTGATTATATTAGATCAAATATAAAACAAGATGAGTTAGGTTAAGTCAAACCAACGTTAAACTAAGTTATACATAACCAAAATCAAGATAAATCAAATTGATTAAACTGAATCTAGTTGAAATTAAGTCTAATAAAGTCAAACTCAAAACAACGACTAAATCAAACTTAAATTTGATCAATTTGAAAATTTCATACAAACTAATTTGCATTGAATTGTAAAAGTTTAATTTAATTTGGTTAAAATAAAATTAGATTTTAGATATAATCTATTTTGCTATATATGTGTTGAATTCCAGAAAAATCCATGATGATCCTAATTTTTTCCATTTTGTATTTCGAATTTTTTTTTTCAGCTTAGCACACTTCGGGTTTTTTTTATGCATTAAAAAAATAGTAAAACTATGATATATGATTATTGTTATAATAATACAAAAAGTTATAATCGAAAATGACGTAAAGAATAAGATGACACTATTAGATAACAACTACACCAAATATAGTTAAAATGTAAACTCCAAGGATTCGATTATTCTCATTAATATTTATATTTTATTATGCAACTATACATGTATAGGACACATCAGTGTCAGTAATGTGTCAGTAAGGGTCCACTAAATACTTATAATTTTATTTTTTATTACATTACCAGCACAGGATCAATAAAAAAGAATAAGTTATTAAAATTTAAACAGAAGAAAGTATATTCGTATTTAAATTAAAATGACAGAGTACTCTTTTTATTTTTTTTCATCTCTATTATTTTTTATCTTTATTTTAATAGAGATAAAAAGTCGGATGAGTTTATATATATATACCTTGTAAAATAAACCTACATTAAAACATAAAATTATTAAAATAGTAAAAATTAAACAATATTTTATACATAAATATATCATCACATTAAGTAATTTTTGGTGTAATGAATAAATCGTTAAATATATGTTAAAAAAATAAAGTTTCGTAAATATAAATATGTGTTATTAATTAAAAATAAAGTTTCCTAAATATAAATATGCTGGTTATTAATTAAAATTATGTCGCTGCTTATATTAAATTAAATTTTATTATATGTCTAAGACACACCATAATTAGTAAGGGTCCACTAAATACTTATAACTTTATTTTTTTTACATTATTAAAATTTAATTATATTCGTATTTAAACAGCACACTCTTGTTTATTTCTAATAAAGATAATAAATTTTTTTGGTTTAATTATTAAGAAGATATATATATATATATATATATATATATATATATATATATATATATATATATATATATATATATATATATATACATGTGTGTGTAAGATAAACCTCCCACAACATATTAAAATGGATAAAGTTTCATAAATATAAATATACTGGTCATTAATTAAAATTATATTTCTTGCTTATATTAAGTTACATTTTTTTTATATTTTGTAATTTCAAATTATTCAGTTTTTAAACGTTCACCCATCTCTTTCCTTTCAAGTTCATACACAGTTAAGAAATCATTTAAAGAGACCAGTAAACAAAAACTTGAAAAATATTTAAATTTTTATTTATTTTAAAATTTAATATCGTTTTTTAAAATAATACATCCTTTATGAAAACTAATTATTTCAAACTACGAGACTATCATAAAAAATAATTTTCTTCTCTTAAATATTTTAATTCAGTTATATATTATAAACTTAAAAATTCAAAATTATTAATTAAATTAAAAAAAATGTTCAGTCCGTGTTAATGCTGTTAATAAAACGTGGGATAATAATTTAAAGTATCTCACACGTCATCCTCTTATCCCTTACTTTATGTTGTATTAAAATAAAGTCCTACCAAATACCACTATAACTTTAATGATTAAAGTGAAATTGATTGTTTTATAACAAAATTTTAAATATAATTTCTTTACAAAATAGCTTAGATATAAATTAATTTTAATTTATAATCAAAATATTATTTTTTATGCTTTTATTAAGAAAATGTTGCTAATTTATATTTCAAAAATTTGTAGTTATCAATCATGGAAGATTAGTCATGATAATTATATATTAAAAATAAATTATAATAAGTTGACAAGGCATAGCATGCTAATCATATGACAATTTCATGTGATAGTTGATGTGATTATAATTTAAAAATATTAATTTTTAATTATAAGATTATGTAGGATTTTTGACTTCATTAGAACATTTTTTTTTCGTTTTTTCATAAACTTTTTTAATTTTGAATTTTTAAAATAAATTGTACCAGTAACAGTAATTATTTATAAATTTTGGACATTTTTTTTATCCATTACTATCAATTGAGTTGATTAAAATTAAAATAAAAAATAATATAAAAATATTGAATTAAAATTTAAAAAGATAAAATAAAAAGAATAAAATTTAATATTTTATAGGTAGTTCAACTGATTAATTATAATAAAGAATAATAAATTATTTTATTTTACATTTTTACAATAACTTTAAATTTAATTATGGATAAAACTAGTTAAATTAAAATTAAGATAAAAAATAATATAGAGTATTAAATTAAAATTTAAAAAATAAAAATAAAAGGAAATATATTATAGATATTTTCAACTAATTAATTATAATTGAAAAATAAAAATAAATGATAAATTATTTTATTTTATATTTTAAATAAATTTAAATCTGGAAGAATAAATCATAATAATTTTGTAACTATATTTTATATTAAAATTAAAATTGGAAGAAAAAATTATAATAAATTAAAAAATTGTTATTTAGATTAAAAATTATATTTTTAATTTGTTAAAAGCGTATCTAAATAATTAAAGAAAAAATAAAATAAAATTTTAATAAAAAAAATTTGATTTTCAATAAAATAGAATTTGATTTTGATAGAGTTTGAATTTAAGAGTTTGATTTTTGATAAAATATAATTAGTATTTTGTTTAGAGATATAATTTAATTTTTGATAAAGATAAAATTTAATTTTTAATAAATATATAATTAATTTTTTATAAAATAAAAATTTGAGTTATCATAGGATAGTATTGTTCAATGGGTTGTCATTAAAAACTTTTAGAGATCCTTAAAATGAATCAACTTTAACTGTTTTTTTTTTTTATGAAAGTATGATTCAGTATCAAGTTGAAAAGTAGGTCTGTACCAGAGAAAAAAAAAAAAAACTGGGTCCCACAAGTGTACATTCCACTGCATCATTTGTCCACATTCACTGGACCAAATGAGAAGTTAGAAGGACTGTTACGTAATCTTGTTCTTCCCTGTGACAAATTAATGAATTAATTAAGTAATCAAACTGCTTAATTCTTAATTGCTGTCATTATCATGCAGGAACAAAGGAAAATCAGACAAAAATGAAATACTAATAATAAATTCACCTGCCTTAAATAAAACTAATTTTAGTTGAATGGGACCCACCGAGTTCAACGCGCGCGTGTGTGCCTTACCATAGAGCCTAGAGTGTTGAACTTTAAGCGTGCCACAAATATTGGATCACTGTTTTTTCTGTCTCAGTACCAAATCTTCTTCTCACTCTCACTGAACATTTCCCAGAGTTTCGGTGCTGATAGAGCACAACCTATTGAGTCACCATGAACACGCTCCTCCGATCCACTCTGAGGAATAAGGCACGTGTTAATTTTGTTTTTTCTCCTCATTTTGTTGTTAATTGAATCTGCTCATGTTCAGTATATGTTTTCCCCTATCTAGATTCTGAGTTCCGATTATGCGAAACGGACTTGCGCTTATGAATTAGAATGATGAATGAATGATTCTGAGAAGTTCATTGTTCTTGTTTACTGTTTTATGCAATAGGATTTAGGACGTACGATTGTGACAGACGCTAAACTACTTTGCACAGGATCCTAGCGGAAAATAAAAATTTATTAATTATATCTTCGGAACTCGTATTCTACGAAGGTCCACTTTCGTAGAAGATTTTAGGTGCCGGTTTAATATTCATCGCTTTTGCCTGATTTTCATAATTCAATCACGTTTTTCTGTTTCTATGTCGTCACGGTTTGAGCTGCTTCCTTGAGGTCGTTTAGAGTAGCTGATTAGATTTATAGTTTTTGTACTTTTTTTATCGCAAGCTATTTAGTAAATTTCTGTAGTCCAGGATTTTGAAATGTGGACTGTTTGATTGTGTTTTAGTATTCTTAATGGTAATCTATCATGCATGCTTATTTTGTTGACTCCATGGGGTGTAAACTTGTGAAGCTTGTTGGAATTTCTATTTGCAGAATGCTTCATCTCTCGTATATGCTGCGGTTTCCAGAAGTGTTCAGGAAAATCTGCTTCAGGCTCCCTTGTGGTCTAGATCATATAGCGCGGGGTCTTCCTTGGCAAAGGATGATTCAGCTAATGAAGTGAAAAATGGTTCAGGGTATATAGTTCTTCTGTGTCAACACTTTTTCATTTTTACCTGTGTATTGATTCTAGCGCTGTCTTGCATGTGTCTTAATTGGTGTAGTGCCTTTGAACTCAATATGAAAACCATTACTCTTCATGATAAAGGGTAGTTGGTTTCCTACAACAGTCCACATATTTTGTTTAAGTGCAATAAGGAAAAAGTAAAAAAGAATAATCTTAGTAGGAAAACTTTGATGCCATTAATTATAATATTTAATTAATGTTGAAAAATTCAAACAAAACTAATGAAATTAATTTTTTTACTAAGATTTTTTTATTGTACTAAAAACTAAATATATCAATGTTTGTGATACTTAACCTACTATTTACTCTATAATAAAATATGATGCTGAATGTAGTACTAGTTACTTTATTTTAGGATTTCCTGCTAATTGAATTAAAGTAGACATGTGAAATACCGTTTTATTATCTAGAGGGAGAAGTCAGTGACTGGGACATCCCTCTGTGTCAGTGTTTATGATTATGATGCAGTCTTGAATATGTTGAATGCATTACCAAGTGTCTTTCTTTTTTCTTTAGATTATTTCTGGGTTATTGGTGGTTATAATAACTGTAAGTTAAAAGTATATTGGTTTGGAGAGTCCACGTGTGAACCCTTTATTTTTTTTGTTTAACAAAACAATGAAAAGTTAGTTTAAAGTTAAAAATTTGCAAGCCTTATATGGCTACTGTTAGTAAAATTGCTGAAGTACTTCAACTTCTCAGGTTCAAAGGCCACAGTATGCTTGCTCCTTTCACGGCTGGGTGGCAGACCACTGATTTGCATCCTCTGGTTATAGAAAAGTCAGAGGTGAACTTTTTTTTGCAAAATTTCTGTTTTTTTTTTTTTTAATTACTGCCATGTAATATAATTAGGATATCACGGTTCCCTCTGTTTTTCATTTTAAAGATTTAATAATCGTTTTCATTTATGTTATTTTCCTGATTAATGGATTCAGGGAAGCTATGTGTATGATACTAATGGGAAGAAATATCTTGACGCACTTGCTGGTTTATGGGCCACTGCTTTAGGTATGTATAATATTACCTTCACTGTCATTTATTTTTCTTATCTTTTCTGAATGGTATATCCCTTCTGGTTCATGTTCTCAATCCTTTTTGGAAGCAATGACTGCTATAAATGTAACTCATTGTTGATATTTTAGCATACTCTAATCAGCTAGCTATCCACTACATTATGTCTAAGTTTCTCGGGGATCCATTTCCTTCCCTGTATTTGATCTGGATTTTTTTATCTTGGCAACAAGTATAAGGGACGATTATTTTTTGCAGAATGCCTTACATATGAATCTTTAGGGGATTGGAAGAGATATATTTTGAGTTAATTAATTGGAAGAAATGATCTGTTAGAAGTTGTTTTAACTTCAATCACGATTATAGTATTTATTAACTTTGATTTGCTAAATATACAGATACTCACTAAATTTGTGGGGGTATATTCACATATTTAAGTTATAAATAATGTAAAGGTTTTGTTTGCTAAATTTTTTTGTGCATCGAAGTATTTTGATCTGAGATCAAATGTATTTTATTTTCCAGGGGGAAGTGAGCCACGCCTCGTTGATGCTGCCGTCGCACAGTTAAAGAAGTTGCCATTTTACCATTCTTTTTGGAATCGAACCACCATACCTTCTCTGGTATTCATTTAATTCTCTTATAGCAGGATTTAGAGGATAAAATACAGATTCTGCGTAAAAATCTTTGTTCCATTTTTTGAAGTCTCAAACCTATTAGTCAAATTAAATTTGCTGTCAAGAGTTGGAAAAGTGCCTTTGGGATGATTCTTTATATTTGTTCACCACTAATAGGATTTGAGCATGTCTCAAAAGGATGCATTTTCCATTTGTGGGTGGGGGTTGGGATGATGGGGGGATGAATCTCTGGTATTTTAACCTGTCTACCTATTCATGGAAATAAATGAACTACCTTGCTTGTGATGAACACAGTTGATACTTGATATTGTAATAGTCAACTTTACATTCGATATGTACTTAATATATATATTTTCGTAACAGGAGCTAGCCAAGGAACTCCTAGAAATGTTCACTGCCAGAAAAATGGCAAAAGCTTTTTTTGTTAACAGTGGATCAGAAGCCAATGACACTCAGGTTTGATAGATTATTATTCCCAGTCTCATTTTCTTTGGAAATTTTCATTTAATTGTAATGTAGATGTTTTTAGAATGTGTCTACTTTTTCATGCAAATCAAAAACTTAAAAATTATTACTATAGACTATATATAACTCCTGCAACAGGTACCGCCAAGAGGGGAAATCTCCGAACAATCAAGCACCTAAAATATTTGAAGACAAAATAAAATATCTTCTCAATGCCAATGTGGTGCTTTAGATAAATATTAGATCGATCTTTTTTCAGGGTTTAATAGAAAAAGAAGACAAATATTATTCATGTATTGTAAACATATTGTTGAAGTATATAGTTTATGCAGAAGATATTCTTAGATATATTTCAACTTTGCATGTTTTATTTCAGGTGAAACTTGTATGGTATTATAACAATGCGCTTGGAAGACCAGATAAGAAGAAATTCATAGCTCGTGCTAAATCGTACTCATGACATCTTAAACAATGCCGTTTTCTTTGTATAGCTGAAAATATGCATAATAATCTTGTGTATTCTTGTTTTTGTCAGGTATCACGGTTCAACATTGATAGCAGCCAGTCTTTCCGGGTATGATGAACTCAAATGACTTTTTTTTTCTTCAGTAAATTAGTATGTAGTATACAGTTTTATGTTATTCTTATTAAAAAAATCTTTATTCAATTTATCAACATTGTATTTCAGACTTCCGGCTCTGCATCAGAAATTTGATTTGCCAGCACCTTTTGTATTGCATACTGATTGTCCACACTACTGGCGGTATCATCTTCCAGGTTACTATTTGGATGGCCAAGTTTTCAGTAAGATTTTAGACATTTATTTTACGGTATAATAATAAATATTATGCATGCTTATGAACATTTCAGGTGAGACAGAGGAAGAATTTTCAACCAGATTGGCCAACAATTTAGAGCAGCTGATTCTGAAAGAGGGACCGGAGACAGTAATACATTCATATGCATGCAAAATAATTTCTACTACTGGAACGTTGATGTTTTCACTGACCTAATTTTTTTTTATTATTATCACAGATTGCTGCATTTATTGCTGAACCTGTAATGGGAGCAGGAGGTGTAATACCTCCACCAGCAACTTATTTTGAGAAGGTATTTTGTCCCTATATTTGCTTCACATGTTCTACATCAAAAGGATGGATGCCCAGTAATGCATTTTGCATTAATAATGCATTTCATTTGTATTCCCCGTCCCAATAGAAGCGTATATGTTGTATTAGTTAGAATTAAGCATGTTCCCATCATCCTCGTAATCCTAATTTATGGGAGAAAAAATACCAGGTCCATTGTGTTTTTTGAGTGCAAAAAGTACCTGTAGGAGAGCCCAATTCCTATAAACTGCACATTAGAATCCCGTACTTCCTATAAACTAACATTTCACCCAATTAATAGTATAAATGAGTATCTTGAGTTTTTGTATCTTTTGTGTAATTTCTCGCTAAATCTAATTATGCATTGTTAATTGAAATTCTCTCTTCCTTTTCATTCTCTAAACCAAAAGTTTCGACAATAACAATTAACCACTCTTTTAAGTCTTCAGGTACATCTTATAATATTATGGTTGCCAAAAGTGAGAAAAAAAAGAGAAAATTACCAGAAAGAGTTCTTGGTTGCAAAATTTACCTAAGTGTGAACAAACAGCCCATCCACTATTAGGATTAGATAAAGTGACTGCACATCAAACTATATGTATATTATCAGCCCATAAAATAGATAACTTTTTGTTAACAGAGTTTTTCTATCATTAATTCCCTTCTTATTTTTTCCGAAAAGTCTTAATGTTCTAGTTACAGTGTTAAAATATTCCACAGCATCATCTTTCATCAACAATAGTATGTGTATATTTTCTTGAATGAAACTTTGCAATATCTTTTTTTTGTTTTTAATTTGTTGCCTTTTATGAAATTTATACGTAAGTATAAACTACGCTGATCAAATGTACATTCTTGCAATTTGCAAAAAATTCCATTTTGCTAACTGACACATAGTTTGCTGGATGAGTGTTTTTCTTTTTGCACATGACATTAATTGATGTTGCTCTTCCCCCTTTTCCAAAACCAATAGAATATAATAACATTAATTCTTATGCAGGTCCAAGCTGTTGTCAAGAAGTATGACATTCTTTTTATTGCCGATGAGGTACTTCCATAATTCTTTGTATATTGTTTATATAGGGTATTCTGTTGTGCAGTTTTCCATTTTAATTGTTATCTTACATGTATTTTTTAAAGGTAATCTGTGCCTTTGGAAGGCTTGGGACAATGTTTGGATGTGACAAGTACAACATTAAGCCGGACCTTGTATCTCTGGCTAAGGTAAACATGAAACAGCACTCAAGACAGATTGTCTTTCTCATTTTAGAAGTTTGTACAAGGTTTCTCATTTTTCTGCTTGACTTCTAGGCATTGTCTTCTTCATATTTGCCAATTGGAGCTGTGCTTGTAAGCCCAGAAGTTTCAGAAGTTATACACAAACAAAGTAACAAACTTGGTATGGTGGTTCATTTATTCATCAGAATTATCACTAAATCTTCAGTCTTGGTATTCTGACACGTTTGCTTATTTTAGGTGCATTTTCTCATGGGTTTACTTATTCTGGACACCCCGTATCCTGTGCTGTTGCAATTGAAGCACTTAAGATCTATAAGTGTGTTTTTTTGTTTCTTGTTTTTTAAAAACAGATATGAAGGTTATTCTATATGCTAGTATATAGTAATGTTTTGTCAATGGAGTATGATTATATTTTACATCTTCCTTGTAGGGAAAGAAATATTGTTGACCAGGTGAACAAGATCTCCCCAAGGTTCCAAGATGGCATAAAAGCTTTTTCTGACAGTCCCATCATTGGAGAGGTGTATATTGTTTGCTAGGTAACTTTAAGCTTATGGTTGATAGAATGTATTATCACAAACATTACATTATGGGATCTGCAGATTAGGGGAACTGGCTTGATCCTGGGCACCGAGTTCACAGACAACAAATCACCTAATGATCCGTTTCCTCCTGAATGGGGTGGGTTCAAATCAATACTCATTTTTCATCTATCCCTATTTGAAACGTACTTGACTCATCGTGACTATTTTATCATTTCTGGTGATCTTAACTTGTAATATTCTAATGAAAGACTGTCCTTTAATACACTTGAGCAATCTGCACAACACATTACGTGGGTTGTGTTGTGTTCTTTTAATGTTTAAAATTCGTTATTGGATCGTATGATGCATTGGATAGACTATATCTTAGCGACATTATTTTTTGGTTGTGACTACAGGGGTAGGTGCCTATTTTGGAGCACAATGTCAGAAGCATGGGATGTTAGTTCGTGTAGCGGGAGATAGCATCATGATGTCTCCACCATATATTATTTCTCCTGAAGAAGTTGAGACGGTAACTTCACAAATAACCTTTCCCTCTGTTTTTGCCACTCATCAAACTTAAAGAGGACTTCCTCAATTTTCGTTAAATTTGGTTATTCTTCTGTGTCATCCGATAATATAATGCAGTTACTTCTTCAATTTAAAATTTTGTCAGAAGTTTTATTTATGCATTTCGATATTTTTCCCCAGTTAATCAGTATTTATGGGAAAGCTTTGAAAGAAACGGAAAAGAAGGTACAAGAGCTCAAGTCTCAGCGCAAGTAGCTTAGCAAGATGATGGTATAATAAACTCTGCTGCGCCGCGCACTTCGGGTGAAAAGGAATTACATGCTGGATTAACTTGATTAAACTTTGTTCCAACCTTTTCTTTGTTGTAAATGCCAATAAATCAATTTCCTAGTTGCTTCCTATTTTATATTCTAGTTATATGTTTATAATAATACTCGTTACTCGCCTCCACATTCAACATGAGTATGGACCTTCCCCTCATTAATGAGTTGGCAGCATCGATAGTTTAAGAGTAGAAAATTTAATAAGCCAAATGGCAGATAGGCGATGGAAATTGTGCAAAGCAGAGAGATGTGCGCACGATCGTGTTTCTAAAAAGCAATAGCAACACATCGATACAAAAAGTGTTTTGTGCATTTGCCATTGAAAATAAGTTATAGCGATCTAGAGTAACTAACGGGGTACGTACAAAAGCGCGAACAAGAAGTCTCGTTAGATTTTAGTATTTGTTTTTTTACCGTCCCTGATACAAAAAATCAACCCTGCTTGAATTTGAGTGCATCTTCAACTCCTTTCTTTAGTTCAGTAATTATTTATATTTTTTATACTTAAAGAAAAAAAAAACTACACTCTTAATATAATGATTTTAATTTTATTTGAATTTTGTTAATAATTAAAGAGTATGTATTTAACTTGTAGTAATTATTATATATTAAAAAAATTAAAATTAATATATAATTATTCTTGAAGAAACTGTTAAGACTTATAAATTTACAAAGCAAAATAGAGAGTAAAATCCTTTAAAATTAATTATATGTTGCCAATAATCTTCCAACTAATATACATACAACAGTTACTAAAGATAAATACGTCTTCAATAGATCAAACAAAATTAATAAAATTAAAATTTTTATATTATGACTATGATCACTTTTTATTAACTAAATGTTAATACTTGTTGTTAAGAATAAGCATAGGGTGAAAAAAATACATCACTTACAACCACATAATAACAAGGTTCACGCAAACATCTCATTGAACCGGAAACCAAACTTGGAGTCTATAATGGTAGCAAAATAAATGCAAATTAAATAAGAAAACACGAAAGAAAAGGAAAGACAACCAAACTAAACAGACAAGTATATCTCATTTGGAAAGAAGAGGGGTCCCCCTAAAACCAATTCCACCACACCATGAACTTTGGGAAAAGCAGAGACTATTCAGACTTTGTTTAGATACAAAGTTACAATAACCTTTGAGAGTGTTTCTTATATAAGAAAATCCATTTATGTCTCTAATTAAAAACACTTCTTGTATCTAAACACATCCTTAATAAAGTCACTTTTTGTTAATTTTGTTAGCTTGTCTTCTGGCACGCCTCTCCCGGGAGCTAGGAGATGGCCTATAAACTTCATCTTCATATTCAGATTCTTCCAAATCTCTAAATGATTTCTGTGCCAATTAACATTGCCAATGAAATTAAAACAAAGAATTTGAAATGGGGTTGATAGGGAAAAGGTGAAAGTAACAAAGTAAGTACCTCTCTAAGCTCAGAAAAGCTCACTGCATAGAAGGTCACAGCTGCAGCAGCAACAACTCCCACAATAGGCAGAGCTATTTGTAACCCATCCATTTCTGCTTAATCTCTTCCTTTCTCTTTATCTTTCTCTTTTATTTCAGTGATTGTGAATAAAGGGTATCAGATGATGATAAGATAAGATATTGGGTACGCTTCCACTCTACAGTTCCACTTTTGCGGTGTCTCTACAGAGAAAATAAATTCACAAACACAATAAATAAAGACAGGTAAAATACATTCCTTTAAAATTTCTAAAACATTAAATATGTTTTTTTATTGAAATAAAGTTTAAACAGAATTTTCACGTTCTAACCACGATAAATAAAAAACCTATTTAGATGACGGTTTTAATATAATGTTAATTAGAAATTTAAATTAAATCACTTTTAATTATACACTTTACTTATTAAAATTGTCATTACACACTTTCTTTTATCCTTATAAAATATTAAATTTTAAAAAGATAAAAATAATTATAAAAATTAAGAAAGAATTTAATATATTAAAAATTTTGAACACATTTTACCCATCAAACTTTAATTACCGATGAATGGCACAAACTCGAAAATATAGATATCCAAACCATTAATGTCACTATCCTTTTCTTAATGCTTGATAATAAACAAAATGAAAATATTTTTTTTATAAAGTGTTTATTAAAAACTGACTATTTATTAGATATCTCAGTAACTAATATAATTATTAAATAAATTAGAATAAATAAGAGAGAATGTCTGGAACACCTTCGTTTGAGGATATTTTTTTTTGCATTTAATAATAAAATTAGTGATTTATTTCAACTTTATTTATTTTCAAAATAAAATATTCTTATTTTTTAAATATAATATTTTTATTTAAAATTAAATCCAAAAATACAATAAATGACTATACATAAAAAGTTAAAATATTTTAGAAACATTTACAACATTTTCATCTTATTTTTTTCATCACCAAAACACAATCTCTTTAGATTTTGAACATCTTAAAGTTTAACAGTATTAATGATAAGTGTAACAACCTAGAAACACTTGATTATTATATTATTAAACTAAAAACGCGTATTTATAGAAAAAGGAAGTAGTCAAATCTCATTTCAATTCAAGCTATCATCTCTCTAAAACCCCTAATCTCTTTTCCTCTGACTTCTCTCTAAGTCTCTGCTTCCATACCTCATCAGTTTCTCAAGCGGAGCTCACCGTTGGACTCGTGGCGGAGAATAGAGCAAGTCTATCCGATCAGAACCTCCGTTAGAGTAAGTTCATCTTCTGCCTCTTTTCCTTAGAGCAGATTTAGGTTTTTGTTTTTCCTCTGCTTACTGAGCTCGCATGTGGCATCTGAGCCATCAGACGGTGCCTCTGTGAGCTCAGTTTCCTAGTGTGTTAGTCTGATCGTTGATC
>Ga0209700_106068_pt1 | contig 19322 bp, 5 predicted proteins | sample SiratroredBW_FD_187528 | JGI IMG/M metagenome (GOLD analysis project Ga0209700, IMG submission 187528) | Root nodule microbial communities of legume samples collected from California, USA - Siratro red BW (SPAdes) (version 2) | ecosystem: Host-associated > Plants > Roots > Nodule | place: USA...
CGTGTTTTTTTTTTTTTCTTTTTTTTGTAATTAAAAATAATTTTACTCTATTAGATTAAAATAATTTTATTATACAATAAATAATCATATTATCTTTACTAAATAATAACTACATCACTATTCAAAAAAAAAAATTACTGTTTAGTTTTTACTATTTTTTATAAATTTATTATTTATTATATTTTTAAAATTATATTCTTTGAATAGAAATGTGACATACATACGTATAAGCCAATGTGTTTCTGTTAGTGGTGTACTTCATAAATTAGATTGTCATTAAAATTAGTGCGTCAAGCCTACTAATAATATATAAATATTCATGAATTGTGGGACCTACAAATTACTTTTCATCAATATGTATTTAGTAAATTCGTCAAAATTACCTTTAGATTGTATGTAGTTAAACTTAAAAGTAAAGGATGATATACTTTTTTTATTTCTCTACTTGCTCACTGTTTATTATCTTTCATAAGTTTTTCAGAATTTTTATGCGAAATTAAATTAAGTTGGCTTGAAATTATTTGATGAACTACTATACTGGACAATTTTATTTTAAATGAAGTTTTGTGTGTCTTTAAATTGAGTTTACATTGAGTTTTTTAATGAAGATAAATTTATAATTTATTGGTGGATAAATCAAGTTATAGACAATAACAAAAAGTAAATATAACAGTTAATAAAGGTTTATTTAATGTCAAATCAACAAATGATAAGAACAATAATGAGTGAAAAATAATATGAATATTAAATTTTTTATTTCTCGTGTGATAAGGATTTTTATGAACTTATATAGTTCTTTTTGTCACATTCTGATGTTTTATCATACATAAATTGAAACAGAAAAATTTGAGAACTCTATAAGAACAACAAGGAAACTGATAAATGGTTTATAAAAACATTGTGTTGGAGAGGATTAGTTTGACGAGAAGCACGTGATCCTTAATTCAAATTATGAACTATATGAATATGATGACATGTTTTTGAATAATGATTGCTGCTTCAAAATTTAAATTTTAAATTTTACTTAAATATTAAGACATACACAATAAATAGTTGCAAAAATTATAAATCTGTTTAAACTTTTTTTAGGAGTTGAAGTGAGTTCTTAGCATCAGTGTCAATAATGCTACATCAAATAATGTTGGGTTCAATTCCTTAAAAAGAATAGTGGTATCATATAATTGTCTTACCTTGAATGGAGAATAAATTCATGTGCATGTACTCAACTTAGATTAAAATCGTTTTTTTCTTTTCAGTATGAAAATTCAACTCACCTAATGTTAGAACAACCTTGAAATTGAAAGGTGCCTCCGATTTGTTAGATATACAAAATAAAAATTTTGATGTTGAATTGTTCAACAATAAAATAATAACATTGTGCTAGTAAAAATTGTAGAGATTAGTTTAATAGAACTATGTTAAAAATCTTTTAGCCAAACAATGTGGTCTAATAATACATCGTCATGTATTTGGTGGGTATGGTCTAATAATATATCGTCATGTATTTGGTGGGTTGTGAAGTGAAGATTGTCTTATACATATATGTAATTATCTTATACATCTTCCTGGTAAAGATCATCTGGTGTAATCATTTTGTAAAGATCGTCTCATATGTCCGTCTAATGAGATTTGTTTTGTAAACTTATCTGATAAAAGATTATCATGTGTACCCATTTAATGAAAAACACCTTATACACTGAAGGGTGGTCATGTATATACAATTGTGTTTATTGTTATTTAGATTATTTATGGTTGTCTTAAGCATGAAACAGTGTGTGTATGTGTGTATGTCATGTTTTATGTTATGTGATATAGGCATGTTATGCAAAGCAATTGGGTTATGAAGAGTGACATGTGAGCAATCATTTATTATGTTGAATGAGATAGAAGTTTGAATTGTAAGATTTGAAGTTCTTTTATGAATCTCCAATAGAAAAACTTATTCTTAGTGAATTTGTCTGTTCATACACATTAGAATTCATTAACACTCTAATGGAACCACACTATATTATTGTGCTTTATTTTTCTTTATTTCTCACTTTTGTGGTTGATTTCAATTTATTGTGGTATTTATGTTAGACATTATAATATTTAGACCTAACATTAATTTTATTGGAATAGTGCCAAGTTAACCTTGTCATTTTATTGGGATCGTGGCAAGTTAATCTTGTCATTTTATTGGGATCGTGCCAAGTTAACCTTCTCATGTGACTAGTCATATATATGCTAAGGAAGTGTTTAATATTGAAAAAAAAACATTATTTTGAAAGTATTGATGAAAATATAACTTAAATGGCATTGGATAAAAAGGATAAACATAGTAAATACTAAAGAAATGTTGAAGAAATTAATATTTTGTTGATTTTTGTTGTATTTGATAGAAGAAACAACTTAAATGTTATGAATTACTTCATTGGTTTTATGTTTAAACTTGATTAAACTAGTCAATAGAAGTCAAGTCTTGACTTATATTGACTAGTTTAATCAAGTTTATGTTTACAACTAATTGGGTGTATATATGATTATATATTAGATCATGATAAATATTTGAAAGAATATCTTGAACCTTACATCTAGTCAGTTGAGTATGTTGTTTCAAATTGATGAAAAATAAGCTAACTTATACTTTTATGTTCTTGCAAATATGCTTGAGATGTGTTAACATTCTCACATGTACCTTGGCATTACACACATAAGGAAATGGGTTAGTCTTCACCATAATTACTTAATGAAAAAATAAAATAAAATAGAATAGAAGAACATTCATAAGATTGATTATAAAAGGAAAATCTTTTGCTTTGTTTTAGGGTTTTATGTAGAAGAGACATTGAAGAGTTTAAAAATTTCAAACAAGATAAAATTACATTAATGATATATACATTTTTTTATGAAGTATTTAAAAACATGATGAAATGGTTTTTCTTCTTATATAAATAGCTTATGAAGAATGAATGACATATTTAAGTGTTGTTAATTTGGATGGTTAAAACTGATTTTTTTAGTTAGATGTGTTTGATTTTTCTGCTGCGATATTTAAATCTTCATATTACTACTTAAAATGTTTGCAAATGGATTAATTTTTCTTCTTTGAACAATTGGTTATTGCATCCTTTTCCTCGCATTCACATATTTTAAAAAATTCAATCTTTCTTTATATTTAAAATTATATTGAATAACCTTCTCATAACCTGATATCGACTTGAACATATAGATGATTATTGTTTTTAACACACTAAAGTGAACTTCCTTAAATATTTGTTTTTTATCTTTGTCACTTGTTCTTTGTAACTGTATTGTCACTCTTTTGATATGCTAAAAAGGAACTTTCTTTAATAGGATTGTGTTAAGAAAAAATTCAACAATCATGATTTTGATTAAGTGTTATAAAAAACAAATGTAAAACATTGTTATGCTTCGTCTATAAGACGATACTATATATTTAACAACAAATTAGGTAAGATGTAAGTGTTTCATATGCTCAGAAGACCACTTCAAACACAAATCACATAAAATGATCTCTTGGATAAGGAGGTAAATTTACTTTCTTCAACAACTTTCTGACCCAAGCACATCTCAACTTTGGTCCAACTATTTGTCTAATACGTTATGCAATTTTACCATGTGTTAGTACAAAAGCCTATGCTATAAACGATTAGAGCCACATGGAATGCATTTAAAGCATCGTCCATATATTTAAGCTGGTTAGACGTAAAAAAGACATTCAAGTAAGTTAAAATTGCTCAACAAGCTATAAACGGATTTGAAACAACCATATTTTTCATAGCCTATTTAAAGTCATTTATCAAGAAGAATAAGAAAGAGATTAAGTTGCATAGTGCAAAAACTTTGCTAAATTTATGGATTGTAAAAAACTCTGTAGAGAACTCTATGAGTTTTCATATACTTGCAAACTATATGAGTGTACAAACCTTATAAATATCAAAAGATGCTACCTCTCTCTAGTAAGTAACCCTATTATATGTTGATCGTAACTCACATAATTTTCTTATCTTAACCAATACTGACTATTTGAATATTTGGTTTAACTAAAAGTGGTTGGGTTCAAAGTATTAGGTATTCAAGTGTGAGTCTAAGTCCCACATTGGGTAGGAATAAGAAAGTTGAGCAACATATAAGAAAGAAGACCCACAAACCTAATGTCTTAAGGTTTTGGGTTGAAAGTGGTGTCATTCTCTTATATGGGTTGACTCTTGTCTCATTCTTGTGAGATATTCCCTGTTTCCCCCCTCAGATTCCTCCTAGAAAGTGGTATTAGGACCGATGGTTTGCGGCTTGGGTGACCCTGTATTGAAAGTCTTGGTATTAGGGCCGTATAAGTATAAGTGTGTGAACGACGATACGAGTAAAATTTAAGAGATTGGCTAGAAGTAGTTACGAGCTCAAATAATGTTTCTAAATAAATAGATGTAGTTTAATAAGTTTGATGAAACAGTAGAAAAATATTTTGTTTATTTATTTATTTTAAGCAAATAAATATATTAAATAGAAATTTACTTTCACAATCTCTGTGAAAGAAAAGACCATTGATAAATTGTATGTTATAAATAAACCATTATATGAATTACTAGAAAAAGTTAAAACGAATTTAAAAAAAAATATAATTCAACTCATTTTTATTGTAATTTTTCTTATTTTTTATAAATAATTTGTTTTTACATAAAATTTTTGTTACTTTATTTTTTAGTTACTCTTGTAATTATAGTAAATTATATCAAATTATTAGAAGTACAATAAGAAACAAAGACATCATCGCACCTAGTTATTAACTCATAATATTAATTGTTTTATAAAATATTGAATTATCAAATACAAACAGGCAAAGAACCTTAAACTTATATTTAAATAAAAAATAATTCATTGAATCGTGTGTTATAGACATAAAGGTGTGTAAAAACTTTCATGTGTGTGCAAGAGTAATAAGGATTGTAACATGCTAATTCTTTAAATGTTCACTTATTGTGTTTGATATATTTGTGAACATTTTTTTATATTAGGCACTAGAGAAAGTTTGAAATGAGAAGGTTATATTTGAAACAAGGAGAAAGTCACATGTTCACTGTATAAATGATTAATTTATCTCATTTGTTCATTTGAATTTTTATATTTTTAAATACTATTATTAATTAATAAATAATATTTTAAAGAATTACTTATTTTCATTTAATCATTCTAATAAATGTTTATATTTTAAATATACATAAGAACAATTTTAACTTTATACTAAGACCAACATACTAAGTAAAATAAATCAATTACATATCTCAGGTGCACTTTCTACATAAATCTATTATCTTTCTATTTAGATTAAATCATTTCTTCACTCCAAGTCAATCTTTCACACCATCCTCCAACCACACAAGATAAATTATGCAAACATTTTTCAAAGCAGAGTTGCTTGATAAAATTCACAAATAACATTTTAATTTCTTTTACTTCACAAATTTATCTAAACATCAAAAAAATTAAAGCATACACAAAATTATAATAAGAAAGTCTTTCCTATTTTTCAACTGAATATATTATTATATTTAATTTTATTTGCTATATCTCAACAATTACTGTAATAATAATATTAAATGCTACAATTAATACTTGTTCCAAATATACACACAAATGAAACTAGTGCCTCTTGCACTTTACTTGAGAAGAAGTTTTAAATTAAACTGGATCTTCTAAAATAAGATTTTTCTTTAAGAATATCAGCAATGGATAGGAGATATTTTATTTTAATTATCTAAATGTGGATTTAATTTCATATTAATTAAAATAAAAAATTTGAAAACAAAATATAGAAATTCAATGTCTGAAAATCTCAGATTAAAAGTCGTGTCAATTCATTTAGGTATCATAATTACTAGATCTCCCTTTTATTTCTTCTTTCATTTATTTTTATTTTTGTTTACAACAATTCCTTTACTGTGATTAAACTAAACTTTAGTTTACTAATATTAATATGTATATTAAAATAAGAGTGGATTAAAACTATGTCAACAACTTTATCTTAAATTAAATAAGGACACTGTAATATTCTTTCAGCCTAATTTTAAAACTTAATTAAAAATTTAGAAAAAAATTGATGACCTGGCTGTTGAACCCGTCACGCGCTTGTTAAAGAGCGTGTTTAGTTTATATAAGCTTCTACGGAGCAGGGAAAGGATAACAATTCAGATAGGCGATTGCCAACTTTAGCCACGCGCAGGCAGAGCAAGTGGATCCAAGTTTAGGGAAAAAGAAGAACATCAATTCTTTCCCGGCTTAGGTGGGTTAAGAAGTGTAGGGTCTCTCTCCCTTCTCTCTCTCCCTTTTTATTTATTTATTTATTTTGATTTTGATTTTGATTTTAATTTTCCGATTTCATAGGCATAGCATAAGCGCAACAACACTCGTCTATTTTCGTTTTTTTCCTAATTATTTTTTCTTCACGATTTCTCCGTTATCTCTCCAATCCTCAGCTTCCTCTTTCTCCCTAATTCGGTTTGCTTCAATCGTTCTAGGGTTAGGGTTTCGATCCTTTCTCCCTCGATTCAATTATTATCTAGGAGTGCGGCACACCTGATTCCTCCCGTCGTGCTTTGGACGGAGGACGCCATGGGAGGTGACGCAACCACCGCTGAGAGTGCCACATCGGAGTCGAACGCCGCCGGAGTCAACATCAACATACGTTGCTCCAATGGCTCAAAGTTTTCCGTTCAGATTAGTCTGGATTCCGTGGTCAGATCTTTCAAAGACGCCGTGGCTCGCAGCTGTGACATCCCCGCTGATCAACAGCGTCTGATTTATAAGGGCCGGATCCTTAAGGATGATCAAACCCTCCAAAGCTACGGTATCTGCCTGATCTTGTTATTATTAGAGTATTTTCGCTTGGTATTGACTTTTGTTTTCTTGCTGTAAATTTTGGATCCTGGTTTTCTTGCTGTAAATTTTGGTCTGCTGATTTTTTACTTTTTAATTTGCTGCCATTTTATGAATTTCATATGCTCAAGTCTCTTGAAATTTATTTTTTTGTGCTAAATACTTTTGCGAGACGGGAAACTCTTCTTTGCATTTGTGTTGCTTAATGTTAGCCGAAATGTAGGGTTAGTTTGTTGATAAATTTGTGGAGCAAAAGTACAGGGGCGGCTCGTGCTTATGGAGGCGTTACTAGAATTTTGTATGTTGTATGGCTTGTTTTCCTTGAGTGAGGACATCACATCGGAATTTGGGAATGGGAAATAATTTTTAATGCAGTCAAGATTTCTTTACTTGAAGACTCTGTGGTGTTTTGTAGAGTAGTTCTTTTTATTGATTGAATATGACTCACTTGCCATTTTGTATTTATAGGTTTGGAGGCTGATCATACTGTCCATTTGGTTCGTGGCTTTGCTCCTTCCAACAACACTGGTGGTACTAATACCAATACCACAACACCCAATACCATGAGAGGCGCTGGTGCTAATGAGGGTGGGGGTTTAGGAGGGCCAGGATTTGGGGCTTCACTGTTTCCCGGACTTGGTGGTAACAATGGTATGGGGGGCGGTGGCCTCAATGGCTTATTTGGAGCGGGCTTTCCGGATCTCGAACAAATGCAGCAACCGTTTTTGTCAAACCCCAATTTAGTGAGAGATATAATGAACACACCTGCTATGCAGAATTTAATAAATAATCCCGAGATTGTGCGGAATCTTATAATGAATAATCCCCAGATGCAAGAGTTAATGGATAGAAACCCTGAGCTGGCTCACATACTTAATGATCCCAGCACTCTTCGTCAGACTCTTGAAGCTACAAGGAACCCTGAGATCATGCGTGAAATGATGAGGAATACAGACAGAGCAATGAGCAACATTGAATCTTCTCCTGAGGGATTCAACATGCTTAGACGGATGTATGAAAATGTTCAAGAACCATTTTTAAATGCCACTACAATGGCTGGTAATGCCGGAAATGATGGTGCAGCGGTTAGGAACCAATCAACTAATCCCACAACTGCTAATTCTGAAGCAACCTCTCCTGTACCCAATACGAACCCACTTCCTAATCCATGGTCCTCAACTGGAAGTAAGTTTTCTATGCATAATTTTCTCCTCAGATAGTGACTGAATGCCTCTTAATTTATTTTCACTTCTGATAGTTTGGTCTATCCCTCTAGTGGGTTGCTATATTGTTCACTGGCTTGTGATTTTTGGTGGTCTGATTGATGTTGTATATTGCAGCTGGAGGTGGCCAAAATAACACAAGAAGGTCAACTACTACCGGTGGGGGGGATGCTCGACAGCAGACACCCACTGGCTTAGGAGGGCTTGGACTGCCTGATCTTGAAGGCATGTTGGGTGGAATGCCGGATGCTGCTATGTTGACCCAGTTAATGCAAAATCCAGCTATTTCACAAATGATGCAAAGTATCCTTTCCAATCCACAGACTATGAATCAGGTAATTACTCATTGCCTGTGCCAATGAGTTCTTGTTTTGAACTTATTTCTAACATTTGTTTTTTACTTTTAGATTCTTGGGGTCAACTCTGAGCAGCGTGGCATGCCTGATATAAATTCTCTAAGGGAGGTGATGCAAAACCCAGAGTTTTTACGACTGTTTTCCTCACCTGAGACACTGCAGGTAGACAGATTCAAAGTTTTGCATCTCTTGATAAATTTTTATTGATTCAATATTCTCAATTGTACGGTTGCGTACATGTCTTTGTGAGCATTATGTGTTTCAATATTAGAACTTTTAGCCATGCTTATATACAGTGTATGAAGAATGGTAATTATGAATGTTCTCTACTGCTATTTTCTTTTTGTCACTTCTTTGGTAAATTCTAATAACGACCATCTGATCTGAGAATTGCATAATGGTCTCCTAGCTAAGGATTTGGGGGAAAAAATTGAGTGTGACATCCACGATTAAGTATGATTTTTTTTTTTATTTGAAAAATTAGATTATATAAAACGTGTTTTAATATGTGAAAGAGGTTTTATTATTATATTTTCCTATATAATTGATGCTTGTTTCAAGTAATTTTCTCACAATGACATGTCTTATTTGCAATGGCAGCAAATCTTGTCTTTCCAGCAAGCTCTTCTGTCTCAGCTTGGTCAGCAACAATCAACACAGTAAGAAATGAAGCAATCATTGCATTTCTACTTTTACATACCTTCTGTTTTTTACTGTGAACAAAAATGATAGCATCCCTTTAGTACTGCTAACTGGATTTGTACTATAATGTGCCAATCCTATAGCTTGATGAAGTAGTGTTATTTGTTTGTCCCTAGTACACCTGTTGCAACTGAGCTTAGGCCTAGATAGAATCTGACTTGAGAATTACACACAATTCTGGTAATGTTATTTATATGTTTTGTGAATTGAACCGGAAAAAAGTTTCAAAGGAAAGAGTTCCTCATAGTAGCCTCTCTTAATACACAATACACAGGCCTAGCCTTAGCAGAGAGTCTCACTCCTTCAAATACTCCCAAAATACGATGTCCCTGACACACCATATGCATATGAGTGACTTGCATGACTGGTAGAACGGTTTCTAAACAACCAAACTGCCCTATAAATTACTAAACAAACACACATAACTGCCATACTGTTCATAGAACTGTCCTATCATTTTCCGTATATAGTCATTGTTGTTACTTTTTTATTTTTGTTGGTCATTATTGGCAGATGGTGTTCGCATAACTGTCCTATTATTTTGGATATGTACTCAATGTTGTTGCTTTTCACTTTTACTGATTATTATCTGTAGAAGATATGCTTGAAATACCAGATTTTTGGTTTCCTGTCCAATAGTAAGATCCTTAGGATGGGAGAATCGGGATGTCTCCACCATGGGAAACAGTTGCAGTCTGGCAGATATGCTATTTGTTTATTTCTTCGGTCATTTCCCCAATTTATTCCTGGGCTCCTCTCCTCCTATTCCCCCACATCCCAAAACCTCACGATGTCACCTCCCCCTTTGCTCCATATCTGATGCTACCTTTTCCTCCTTCATCACCAACAAGAGTGGAAATGTGGGAGAAGCTTTGGAAGGTTGTCTCAGTTAATGATTGAGGAGTTCTAGACGACGGTGAGAGGAAAAGGTTGAGGGAGAAAGGATAGAGGGGGAGGAAGGGTAGAATGTGGCAGCGCAGCTCCACTGCAGTAGTGGTGAGGATAACTCTTCAACTACCAGATTTTCCTTGCCTTCTTTCGTGGCATCACCACTACTGCCGTTCTCTCCATTGTTGCACATGTTTAAACTAGAAGGATGGATATGAATAATGATTTGAAGGTGTGTTGGATGAATTTCTCAATTTTTGTAGATCTCTTGAATCTTCTGTATGCAACAAGTGGCAATGCTTTCTTTTACTCTGGGGTTTTGAGGCATTGAAACAGATAGAGAGGGGCTTTGGAATATTTGTGCATGCCAGAGACAAGAAGGACTGAAAATGAGGGTGATTGTGGCTTTAGTGTCGTAGTTGGAGGTAGTGGAAGCTTCCATGCCACCCTTGTGTTGTGCAAGAGAGAAAGGGAATATCGAGGGACACATTTGAAAAGAATAAGGAAAAATTAAAAATCTCATCCACTTATTTTAAAATTAATGTATCCATGGATGAAATGTCTTTCTGAAGGTTGGAAACTCGTGCTTGTCTAAAGAGGAATATTTTAATGTGTTTGTCTTTTACTTTTGCTAATCATTAGTCTGATGCTATGCTTGAAATATAAGATTCTGGGATTTCTGTCAAATAGCACTCATGAGAATGGGACAGCCTTGTCCTAATCTAAACTTTCCGTACCAAATTAAGTTCCCTTTAGGTCTTTGATAACGTTCATTGAATTGTAAAGAATCTAAGGAGAGAATCCTCCTTTCAAGTAGTTCCCCGTCATGGAAGGTTTTACTTGCAACAGAGCTATTATTCAGTTCTCATACCTCAAAACGGAAAGAATCATCTTCTCTCTAATTTAAGCTAACCATCCAGTTAATTATTCAATTAAATTCTCCTAACCAATTGCTTTATTTCCATTTAATAGATGCAATTTTTCTTACTAAACAATCATTCATTTTTATACAAGTATCTAACAAAATCTGCATACAATACAGCCAGTTGGGGTTTAGCCCACATGGTTGACCTTTTGTTCATAACAATTGCATGACTTGGATTTGAATCCAGAGTTCCGCCAAATAGAATTTTAATCCCTATGAAAATCATTGCTGAGGTTGGTGATTTGAGTTGTGGAGAGCCTTCCTTCACCTTAAACTTTCTCTTGGTGTGTACAACGCCCTTGAATGGGAAGTTTTCTTGGAGGCAAAATAAGTAGTTATTGCTTGAATTTTATTTACTTTATTGTTTCATGTTTGTTGCTAGCCTAATCTTCTAAACTGGATGCGTTTGCAGGGAACCAGGTCAAACAGGTGGAGGCACTGGTATGCAAGAGAACTCTGCGTTTTTTTTTTTTTGGTTTCTGTTTAGATCTAGAAACTATGCACGGTTAATATCGTATGCTGCCTGCTAGTACTTGATTTAGTTTGAATTATAGTTTTTTGAATTGGAGGAACGTGGAATATGTTATCAGGTGTCCTCTTTGTACTTGTTCTTTGCAACCTCTTTAAGTGCCCCATGCATTTATAGAGTAGCGATGAAAAGGGAACTTTTAGGTTCTAAGGTGGCTGCTGGATGATGCAATTCCCATTTGATTGCATGCAGAAGTTAATGTCTATTTTAAATAATTGGTATTGAATTGTTTTAATTAGGACCGTTGAACAACATGGGACTGGAGATGTTATCAAGCATGTTTGGTGGACTTGGAGCTGGTAGCCTTGCTGTTCCTAACAGATCAAATGGTTAGACATTTCTAAATAGATTTTGACGTTGTTGTTGTCTTCTGCCCAGATGGTTTTTATGCGTCCTCCCTAACTTGTGTGACTTTGTTGTTAACCAGAGCCACCAGAGCAATTGTATGCCACCCAACTTTCTCAGCTTCAAGAGATGGGGTTCTTTGACACTCAAGAGAACATAAGGGCTCTTATTGCTACATCCGGGAACGTTCATGCAGCAGTTGAGCGGCTTTTAGGGAACTCCGGACAGTAGCAGGTAATGTTGGTTAATTTCCTTTCATGGAGGTCCTTCTGCGTGTGCTTAGTTCGGTCCCTTCGAATTCTGTTGTTTTCGAGGGCCTTGTTTGGTATTTAAATAAGATCAGAAATCTGTCCAAATTAAAATGGTCTGAACTCCGAACTGACATGGTGATGTAGGTTATTCGTTCGACCAACTCTGATCATCAATTCTCTCCTTTCGAGTTCTAATGGCAGTTATTTTCTTCATGTACATATATCAAAACTAGAGTCAGACACGTGGCAGCATTGCTTAAATATTTTCAACTGAATTTGTTTCAGTACTGTTGATGTACTGTATTAATATTCTTTTGGTTATACGAGTATCTGGACTAACAGTTTAATGTGACTATGTAATACAATTTTACGTTGTCATTAAATCATAAATCATCATTGGTGTGACTTTGAAGGTACTTTTTGTAAATGATAAACATGCCATGGATGGTGATTTATGCTTGGGTGATAGTATAAAATTATTTTACACTGTTAGTGTAGTGTTTTTTTCTCACTTTAATAACTTAATTACTGATTTGGCAGGTGGTAAGGGACACAGGACTAGCAATTAATCCCAAACGCTAGAATCTGGTGTGAGATATTTGTCCATTTAGCTTCGATTTTCGTCATGGAATTATGTTTAAACAAATCTGTTGATTTTTTTTTTTCGTTTACATGATATCCAGAATTTAGTATTAAATCCAATACTCCAGTGTCCAATGATTAATTATACCTTCAGCTACAAGAAAGTACAAGGCATTTTGTACCATATACATGTAATTCTAACTTGCCTGTTTGCAAGGGTTGGGTTCACAGGTACTCTCCAAAGAAGGGATTTATATTGGAACATGAATTTAAATATATAATTATGAACTTCTGTTTGTCATTTTAGTTGTTAATCCTGATGTAAATCCCATAACGATGTTAATGACTACAGTGCCTAACGAGTTTGTCATTTTGGTTATTAATCTTGATGTAAATCTTTTCTCAAAATATCATTCTACATAAACTACAATACAGTATGTTGACCATAACGTTTTGAAAATTTTGGAAGTACAATGCTTATATGAGCAACTCTTGAAAGGAAGGCTTGGGGAGTATGGCTTGATTTTCTAGAAGGAAAAGAAAGCTGTGCAATATGTGCTTTGGAGTGTTAAATAGTTGTAATTACTTCGCAATCAATGATCTTGACTCAGTGAAGTTTCGGTTTAAGCTCAATTGGACCTGTTGGTTGATTAAAGTAAAGTAAACGTCTCTTAAGAATACTACTAATATATACCAAAATATTTTAGTTATGTTCCTTTTTAAGAATTTGATGGCTAGCTATTTCAATTTGTTAAAACTGCAATTTCAACCCTTGTTTGATTGAATGTTAAAATTTTAAATATAAACATGCATACGGATTCATTAAAATTATAGTTGTTCTCAATCGGCTACTTTAGCATTTTAATAATATTTTTTCTTATTATACTTTTTACTTTTATAGTAATTTATAAATGATTTATGCATATATTTATTATGATGAATAAAAAGAGAAATAAATAAATTTAAGAAGTTATATAGCTATTTTATTACAATAAAAGAAATTTATTACGTTGAAAATAACCTTAAAACAAAAGAAAAAAATTAAAGGAGTATTAATTTACAATTAAATTGGTAGGATCTTTGATCCAACTGTAAAGCAACAACAACTACATTTAAAATTATGGGTTGACTATTGTTTTGAAATTTTTGAATTTTATTAAAAAGTTACTTTTGGTTCCTGTCACTAATTTTTTCCATTAACTATTTTATATACCAAGGAGAACATAATAGGAAAAAGTATTTGAATGCTATTCTTATATACTAATTTAATTATTGTTGTTTTAAAACTTTAGAAAATTTCAAATGGAAGATTTTAGTTAGAGTCTGAAATTTAAAATTTAAGTTTTATAAGAATATCATTAAAATATGATGATATAAGATATAAATATATCTTAGTCTTATATAAAACTGGTCTTAAAAACAGTATTTAATTATATAATTAGATTAACTTTTACATTGTAAAAAGTTGAAGTGTAAATAAACACATTATAAAAATGTGAATCTTATAAGACTTCAAAGTATTTTTAATATTTAAATGATATTCTGCTCATTGTAATTATTATCGGTCTTATATATGACTGGTTTTCAGAAAAAAAAAAAAGTACTTAATCATATAATTAAATTAAATTTTAACTGATATATAAGATAAAAAATTATGAATTTTATAAAATCTAACAAATTAAAAGAAAACTTATAAATGTATTATTTGAGTTATTTTGTTTCGTCTCACATTTGCTTAGTGAAAATGTCTGTATTTAAGTAAAGGCATCGTTATTTAGTTTTTCATAGTTTTTATGGATATTTAGATTATGTAAGATGTAGAAATCATTAAATCGTATGTTTGAGTAATTTATTATTTTAGTTTAAGTAAATTATGATATATATATATATATATATATATATATATATATATATATATGTATTATTATTTTTTTATTTTTTTAATATATGAATAATAAATTAAAAGTTTAAACATGGTTTAAAATTTTAAATTTAGGATTAAAATCATTTACTTCAAATCTTTAGTAAATAGTTGTGACATATTAATTGTCAATGTATGTTAGTAATGAAAGTGTAACTAAAATAATAATGTTAAAATTATTTTATTTTATTTTTCATAATATCTATAATTTTTCTAAAATTTGTGTCAAATTTTATTTTAGATATCCAAAAGTTATAATTTTTAGTTCTGTGAATTTATAATGGTTATTTTAGTCTCTCAAATTAAAAAAAAAAACTTTATTTCTCTAAATTTAAAACAAATTTTTTTGTCCTTAAATATAAACGTTATTCTTTTAATCTTTTAATATAAAAATAATTTATTTTGATTTTCAAAATCTATGTGATCGAAAAGTTTGTTGACCTAATTAGCAAATGATTCAATTTTAAAAAAATGTGATTTTATTAGCAGAGGGTTTTTGAAGTTTTTTTTTTTTTTTTTCTTTTTTTTTTTTTTTTTTTTCCTTTTCTCTTATTTTCTTTCTTCGTTCTTTTCCTCTTTTATAGTAGCTAGGGCAACTGCTACTCTTACTACAAAGATGCCATTTTACGTTTGCTTCATTGTTGCAATTTCTCGACGTGGCAATACATTTTTTTACTTAAACTTTTTGATATTAAAATATAGTGATTTATAGCTAGAATGTGTAAACACACTATTGCATTTTCCGTTTACTAGATTTTGGTTCTTTAAAATCACGAGTTAACTTATAACGGTAATCTAAATTTTGGAAGCTTGAAATTGTATTAATCTTATTTCAAAAATTGTTAGAAAATATATTGTTAGTAAAGTAAGTTGAACTTTTTAAAAACGAAAACTTTGTCAACTATAATAAGTCATTTTGAATTGAAACACTAAAAATTCATATAGATTCTTAACGGGATCAAAACATCACATTGAAATTATGGTTGCTAAAAATAATTAATTATAGGACTATAAAAAAATATTTATAAATTTAAGAGACTAGAAAAATAATTTAAAAATTAAGGGACTAAAAAAATAACTTTTAAATTTAAGGAGCTAAGTAAATTTTGACATAAATTTAATAAGTTAAAGATATTTAAATAAAAAATAAATTTAATTTTTTATATTATTATTTTAATTATACATATCATTATTATGATGTTATTAGTTACATTAACAAGAAGTTCCATGTTGTTATAGTAATGAGCGATCAAGGAAATTTTCTAAAATTTGAGAAATAAAAATAATTTTAGTTTATAGGATTAAAAGAAATTTTGATCAATTAAAACATATTTAAACCAAAATTAGATTATAAATACAACTGATACCTTTTTATTTTGAAAACTAAAGTCCTTAAACTACTCACTCCATTCGAAAATTATATTAGTTTTAGTCTCTTAATATAATTTTGAATTTACTATTCCCAATTTTCGAAGAAATATTATTATATTTTATTACTAAATAATTTTTTATCTGAATAAAAATAATGCAATAGTAGATTAAAAAAATAACACCTATTGTTGCTCTTACATCAAACTAAAATTAATATATATATATATATATATATATATATATATATATATATATATATATATATATATATATATATATTATTTAAGACTTAATTTTTCTAATACAAAATAATTTGTACAACCTCACCATAACCATGGTTTAAGGTCATTTAGCATGTATTTAGAGAATAATAAATATGTCACCATTTAAAACTAGTTTAATAAATTAACTTTCTTTTCTTAATAAATACATTACTTTTATTGAGAAAAAATACTGATTAATTTAAGAATAAATTAAATAGAAAAAATATACTTTATTGAAAATTGAGAACATAAATCAGTCTGAAATTTATTATAAAAGACTAAAATTCCGCTTAACAAGGGCGAGTGGAAGTAGCATTTATAATTTAATTTATCATACATATGTTAAATATGAAAAATACTTCAACACTTTTTAGACAGACATCTGAGCACGTCTTTGAAATTTGAATTTCACAAAAAAGACATTTGACTTTGAGCAATTGTCATTACAACACCAGAAAAAGACATAAACATTAACTTCGTCAATATTTGAAATTACTATCTTTAATTGTATCATTAAAGACATCATAAATATATTTTATGAGAAATGCTAGTTCTACAGAGTGAGAAAAAGGAAAGAGAGATAAGTTAAAAATGTAATAAATGATGGAGGAAAAAAAAAGGTAGGAATAAAATAAAAATATTATATGAATTAATATATACATTATTGTGTTGGCACCATGTTTACTTTCTTAGCTGGCAATGAGCATATACAAATAACAAAAAAATAAAATAAAATAAATGCGTTAAAGGAAGAAAAAAAGACACTTTAAAGTACGTTTGCTTAAAAGGTTGAAGTGCGTTTAGAAAAATTTGGTGGGTTGAAATTTGAACAACCAAACACGGTCTTAGTTTCTCCTTGAGGTAAATTTCACAATCCACTTCAGATCTGAAGCAACATAGAGAGATTCCTTTTAAGTAAATTTAAAGAGGATATTTAAAAAAATGATAAAATAGAATAAATACTTATAAAAAAATATCTAGTGGAATACGGCGCCGTTTTTGTTCATACAATGTTCGCCGTTTTGTGTCAACTTACGTAGCCTATATATATAAGAACCTTAACCCTACCAAAAACATTAAGCTATTATTATTGTGTGTTTGTTTTCTCCGTGTTTTCGCAGTTTAACGTTGTTCTCGTTTTCAGTTCGTTAACCATGCAGAACTCCGAGTCAACGGAGATGGAGGTCACCACCACCATGACCGCTGCTGCTACTCCAATTCAAGGTAAAGAAGGGACTCACGGAGACGGAGAAAAGGGAATTGCTTGTTCCTCAAAAACAATGGAGCTTAAGGGTGGCGCTGATGACGTCACTGAAGTGGATTCACTGGATCCGAAGTCCTTGGCTGGTCACAAGAGAAAGGCTTCATTACAGATCGATCCTCGTTGTATCAACTCTCCTGATCCTGTTCCATGCCCAACTGTTCAACACCACGCTGAAATGGTGCCTCAAGGTATAAACAAAAACCACTCTATATGTGTTTCATATATGAATTTCTTGATCCAATACCATTTTGTGATAGTTGGTTTTCTGATAAATGCTAATAATAGTGAACCGTTTCGAATGCTTGTTAATCTTTTGCTGAATTTTGTTAGAGGCTATTAAATTTTGGAGATCTCACTTGTTATTATTCAATGAATCGGATCTAAGTGGTGGTGAGAAATGCTGGCAATGCATTCCGAAGCACACCGTTTTGAATTGAATTTTGTTAAATTTTATAGATTTCGTTATTCAATGTGTGGCGTCCGTGCTAGATATAGAGAGATAATTTAATTTGGTGAGTTTTTGGTGTTAATTTAATTTGTTCATTAAGAAAATATTGGATGGGTATTTTACATGGATTATTCTGTGTTGTACTGTTTTGAGAAGGTGGAGAGAAAGAGAAAGTGGAAGGTGACAAGAACATGCCTCAGAAAGGGATTTTGGTAGACCTGAACCAAGGGCCAGAAGAAATGGATGCCTATCTTTACGATGATGTGTTCAAAGAAAAAATGGAAACTGTTGCTGAGGACAACATTGAAGTGAAGGCTGAAGGCAAGGAGGGCATGCTTGAAGGAGCAGTTTCGGAGTTTGACCTAAACCAGAAGGGAGTGGTTGACGCAAACAGTGATCGGGAAAAGGAAAAAGTGGAGACTGGTGATAGTGCAAAGGAGAATCCTGATGCGAAGGCTGAAGAAGACAAGGGCATAACTCATGGAGGGGTTTCGAGTATGGAGACAAACGAGGGAACAGTGCACTCTAGCAGTGACGTTGAAAAAGAAACAGAAGAGGAGGTTGATTCTGCAGAAAGCAAAGAAGTTGTGCCCAATGTTGCAGAAAGCGTCGAAGTAGGGCCTTCTGCTGTTGTTGAGAACACAGAAGGGGCGCTTCCTGCTTCTGAGAACAAAGAAGTGCAGTCTGCTTCCGCCATTGGTGAAATTGAAGAGGAGCTTAATTGCGAATTGAACAAAGAGTGCGACCCTTTTTCTGATAACGAAGTGGAGTCCAAGGCTTCTGCTGTGCCTGCTGAGACTCATGCTGCAGACAAGAATGAAGTGGAGGTTGAGGCTGATGCTGATGCTGCTGACAAAATGGAAGTTGAGCCCTGTGATGTGGCTGCAGAGAAGAAGAACGAAGAAGTGGAGGTTGATGCTGCTGAGAAAGTTGTTGAAGTTGTGGCTGTGGATCCGGAGAAGAAGAAAGATAAAGAAGTGGAGGTTGATGCTGTTGAGAAAGTTGGTGTTCAGATTTGCACAGAAAAACATGAAGCAACCACAGGTGAAATTGAAGTGGAGACATCTCCTGCTGTGAAGAAAGTAGGCTTGTTGCGTGATCCACTGGATTTTGATCTTGACCTGAATGAGCTTCCTTCCATGGAGGAGGATTAGAAGCAGACCTGAGAAATCAACCTTATTGAGTATTTTGTATTTTAGTATTTAGAACTTGTTTCATACTTTAGAGTGAGACATATAGAGTGAGAAACAATAATTCTAGGTGGTTTTGTTTTTTTAGTTAAAAAAAATTAGTTTATTTTCAAAAGTGGTTTTGTTTTCCAAAGAAAGCATGATGAACCCTTGGGTTTGTGTTTTTTTTTTTTTTTTTTTTTTTGTAAGCA
>Ga0209700_106069_pt1 | contig 19313 bp, 12 predicted proteins | sample SiratroredBW_FD_187528 | JGI IMG/M metagenome (GOLD analysis project Ga0209700, IMG submission 187528) | Root nodule microbial communities of legume samples collected from California, USA - Siratro red BW (SPAdes) (version 2) | ecosystem: Host-associated > Plants > Roots > Nodule | place: USA...
CAGATTATCAAGAATCAATTTTATTACCTATTAATTCCAATGAGCAGTGCAAGAATAATTTAGAAATGAAAGAGTAAGGTCAAGAACAGCAGAACAAAGTCAGTTATACTAGTTCACCCTTCCTCAAGGGCTACGTCCAGTCTCCTTTGCCCCTCAAGCAAAGAAAGTTTCACTATATTAATTAATTGTTCAAGTTACAATCAATCACACAATTCCTACTCCCTATAAGAATCAAGAACCCACTGAAATGATCAACTAGTCCCTACAGTCCCCCAATCAATTCAGCAACCACACAAGGCTAAATTCTATAGCCTAAAACAGTACGAACATTCAAGTGTTTTAAAGAATTACAAACAATCAACGAATATCATGATACAAAAGGGATCAAGAATGGTTAAGAAAGACTCCTTGATTGGCGCGCAAAAGAGGCCCTTGCACAGCCTTGAAGAATTCCAATGGCACAGTGAATTGGTCAAGAGTGATTCTTCAAGAAAAGGCCCCAATTGATTTTTGATCAAGAAATTCTCAATTAACCAAAGTGTTTTTCTCACAGTGATCTCAAGAATTGAGTCTCAATTTATGTAATTCAGACTCTGGCCCACGTTAGAAACCTTGCAGTTTTTATAAAGGAAAAACCCCCAATTCTGTTTTTCACAAATCAGTTATTTAAGTTCTACCAGACACGAATAAATCAATTTCATGAAAACTGGAATCGATTGATTTTTGTCCAGTGTAGTGTATTTCAAACCAGTTTGCACCAAACTTTAGCTAGCTCACTTTGATTAGTTTTTAATCACTCTTAGACAGTTGTGCTGGTGGAATTCTCCCCAATTATGCATAGGTTCTTTGCCAATCAAGCTCTCACTCACTCACACAAGACCAAATCCCAAATCTCCTCCAATTGTTTGTTTGCTTGCTTTGTCTTGCTTGTTTTGTCTTGTTTGGCTTCATCAAATCTTTATTCTTGTAAGAGTAATAACATATACAGTTGGTGGTCCAGTTTCTATCGTTTCCCGTCAGTACGGTTGAAAAATGTTTGGGTCGAATTTTGACGATTTTTCGGGCCCGGGCACCACCGTAGTACGCAAAGTTGAAAATCGGTCCCGGATGACTCTGTTTTGATGCCCGAAACATACCCACACTATTTTGGACGCATTTCTTGTCGTTTCTCATCCGTACGGGTAAAACCGGCCTCAGACAAATTTTCACTACTTTTTCGGGGCTGGCACAACCGGTGCAGCAAAAGTTAAAAATGGGGCCAGATGACTCGGTTTAGCGCCCGAAACATATCCACACCTATTGTGGTGCAATTCTTATCATTTCCCATTATTACGACAAAAGGATGTTTCGGTCGAATTTTTACAGACTTTTCCGGGCCCGGGTACTACTTGAGCACACAAAGTTGAAAATCGGTCTGGATGACTCGGTTTTGCACCCGAAGCATACCCACATTATTCAGGATACAGTTCTTATCGTCTCCAATCAGTACGGCTGAAAAATGTTTCAGTCAAATTTTGACGAATTTTCCGAGTCCGGGTAATACCGAAGCAGGCAAAGTTGAAAATCAAGCCTCGATGACTCGGTTTAACGTCGAAACATACCCACACTTTTTGGAGAGCAATTCTTATCGTTTCCCATTAGTACGGAAAAAAATTTCGATCGTATTTCGACGACTTTTCTAGGCCCGGGCACCACTAGCGCAACCAAAGTGAAAATGGGGCCCAGATGACTATGTTGGCACCCGAAACCTACCCACACAGTTTGTGGAGCAATTTCTATCGTTTCCTGTTAGTACGGTTGAAAAATGTTTCGAATTTTGACGACTTTTTCGGGCCCGGGCACCACCGTATTACGCAAAGTTGGAAATCGGTCCCGGATGATTCTGTTTTGACACCCAAAACATACCCACACTATTTGAGACGCATTTCTTGTCGTTTCTCATCCGTACGGGTAAAACTGGTCTCAAACAAATTTTCACTACTTCTTTGGGGTCGGCACAACCGGTGCAGCAAAAGTTTCAAACGGGGCCAGATGACTTGGTTTAGCACCCGAAACATATCCACACTTATTGTGATGCAATTCTTATTGTTTCCCATTATTACGGCAAAAATATGTTTCGGTCAAAATTTTACTGACTTTTCCGGGCCCACTTGGGCACACAAAGTTGAAAATCGGCCTGGATGACTCGGTTTTGCACCCGAAGCATACCCACATTATTCAGGATACAGTTCTTATCGTCTCCAATCAGTACGGCTGAAAAATATTTCAGTCAAATTTTGACAAATTTTCCGATTCCGGGTAATACCGAAGTAGGCAAAGTTGAAAATCAGGCCTAGATAACTCGGTTTAGCGTCGAAACATAACCACACTTTTTGGAGAGCAATTCTTATCGTTTCCCATTAGTACGGAAAAAAAATTTCGGTCGTATTTTAACGACTTTTCCAGGCCCGGGCACCACTAGCGTAACCAAAGTGAAAACGGGGCCCAGATGACTATGTTGGCACCCGAAACCTACCCACACAATTTGTGGAGCAATTTCTATCGTTTCCTGTCAGTACGATTGGAAAATGTTTCGGTCGAATTTTGACGACTTTTTCGGGCCCGGGCACCACCGTATTACGCAAAGTTGGAAATCGGTCCCGGATGATTCTGTTTTGACACCCGAAACATACCCACACTATTTGGGACGCATTTTTTGTCGTTTCTCATCCGTACGGGTAAAACCGGTCTCAGACAAATTTTCACTACTTATTCGGGGCCGGCACAACCGGTGCAACAAAAGTTTAAAACGGGACCACATGACTCGGTTTAGAGCCCGAAACATATCCACACTTATTGTGATGCAATTCTTATCGTTTCCCATTATTACGGCAAAAAAAAAAATGTTTCGGTCAAAATTTTACTGACTTTTCCGAGCCCGGGTACTACTTGGGCACACAAAGTTGAAAATCGGCCCAAATGACTCAATTTTGCACCTGAAATATACCCACATTATTCAGGAAACAATTCTTATCGTTTCTAATCAGTACGGCTGAAAAATGTTTCCGTCGAATTTTGACAAATTTTCCGACTCCGGGTACTACTGGAGCAAGCAAAGCTGAAAATCGGGTCTGGAAGACTCGATTTAACGCCTGAAACATACCCACACTTTGTAAGGGGCAATTCTTATCATTTCCCATCAGTACGAAAAAAAATTTCGGTCGAATTTTGACGACTTTTCCCGGCCCGGGCATCAGTAGCGCAGCCAAAGTTGAAAACGAGGCCTTGATAACTACGTTTGGCACATGAAACACATACAGTTTGTGGTACAGTTTCTATTGTTTCCCGTCAGTACGGTTGAAAAATGTTTGGGTCGAATTTTGATGACTTTTCGGGCCCGGGCTCCACCGTAGTACGCAAAGTTGAAAATCGGTCCCTGATGACTCTGTTTTGACACCAGAAACGTACCCACACTATTTAGGACGCATTTCTTGTCGTTTCTCATCCCTACGGCTAAAATCGGCCTCAAACAAATTTTCACGACTTTTCCGAGCCCCGACACTACGAGTGCAGGAAAACTTGAAAACGGAGCCAAATGACTCGATGTAGCGCCTGAAACATACGCACACTTATTGTGGTGCAATTCTTATCGTTTCCCATTATTACGACAAAAAAATCTTTTGGTCAAATTTTGAAGACTTTTCCGAGTCTGGGTATTATTAGAGCAGGCAAAATTGAAAATCGGGTCTAGATAACTCGGATTAGCACCCGAAACATACCCCACTTTTTGGGGGCAATTCTTATCGTTTCCTATCAGTTCGGAAAAAAGAGTTTGGTCGAGTTTTGACGACTTTTCTAGGCCCCCGCTACTAGTTTAGCAAAAGTTGAAAACGGGCTCCAGATGACTTCGTTTGACACTCGAAACCTACCCAAAAGGTTTGTGGTGTAGTTTCTATCATTTCCCGTCCGTACGACTGAAAAATGTTTCGGTCGAATTTTGACAACTTTTTCGGGCCCGAGCACTACCGTAGCAGGCAAAGTTGAAAATCGGTCCCGGATGACTCCGTTTTGACACCCGAAACATACCCATACTATTTGGGACGCATTTCTTGTCGTTTCTCATTCGTACGGGTTAAAACGATCTCAGTCAAATTCCCATGACTTTTTCGGGCCCCAGCACTAAAAGTGCAGGAAAACTTGAAAACGAGACTAGATGACTCAGTGTAGCGCCCGAAACATATCCACACTTATTGTGGGGCAATTCTTATCGTTTCCCATTATTACGGCAAAAAAATGTTTCCAATCGGTTGAAAATCGTTCCCGGATGACTCAGTTTTGCACCCGAAACACACCCATATTATTCAGGATACAATTTTTATCTTTCCAATCAGTACGACTGGAAAATGTTTCGATCGAATTTGGACGACTTTCCCGAGTTCGTGTACTACCGGAGTAGGCAAAGTTAAAAATCGGGTCTGGAGGATTCGGTTTAGCGCCTAAAACATACCAGCACTACGAAAAAAAATTCTTATCATTTCCAATTACTACAAAAAAAAATTTCGGTCGAATTTTGATGACTTTTCCAGGCCTTCGCCACTAGTTTAGCCAAAGTTGAAAACGGGGTCCAGATGACTACGTCTGGCAACTGAAACCAACCCACACAGTTTGTGGTGCAGTTTCTATCGTTTCACGTCCATACGGCTGAAAAGTGTTTCGGTCGAATTTTGACGACTTTTTCGGGCCGGGGCACCACCCTACTAGGCAAAGTTGAAAATCGGTACCGGATGACTCATTTTTTACACCCGAAACATACATACAGTATTTAGGTCGCATTTCTTGTCGTTTTTCATCCTTACAGGTAAAAACAGTCTGAGACAAATTAGCACGACTGTTTCGGCCCCGGCACTACCAGTGTAGAAAAAGCTGAAAACAGTGCTAGATGACTCGATTTAGCGCCCAAAACATACCCACACTTATTGTGGTGCAATTCTTATCGTTTCCCATTATTACGGCAAAAAAATGTTTCGCTCGAATTTTTATCGACTTTTCCAGGCCCAGTACTACCGAAGCAGGGAAATTTGACAATCGGCCCGGATGACTAGGTTTTACACCCGAAACATACCTACATTATTCAGGATACAGTTTTTATCGTTTCCAATCACTACAGCTGAAAAATGTTTCGGTCGAATTTTGACGACTTTATCGAGTCCGGTACTACCGGAGCATGCAAAGTTGAAAATCAGGTCAGCGTGACTCGGTTTAGCGCCCCAAACATACCCACACTTTTTGGGAGACAATTCTTATCGTTTCCAATTAATACCGAAAAAAAAATTCAGTCAAATTTTGACGACTTTTCCAGGCCCCCGCTACTAGTGTAGCTAAAGTTGAAAACGGGGGTCCAGATGACTACGTTTGGCACCCAAAACAAACCCACACAGTTTGTGGTGCAGTTTCTATCGTTTCGCGTCCGTCGGCTAAAAAATGTTTCGGTCGAATTTTGACGACTTTTTGGGCCCGGGCACCAACCTGGTAGGCAAAGTTGAAAATCGGTCCCGGATGACTCCTTTTTGACACCCGAAACATACCAACAGTATTTGGGTTGCATTTCTTGTTGTTTCTCATCCGTACGGGTAAAAACGGTCCTACCGGTGTAGCAAAAGTTGAAACAGATCGGTTTAGCGCCCGAAACATACCTATACTTATTGTGGTGCAATTCTTATCGTTTTCCATTATTACGTCAAAAAAATGTTGTGCTCGAATTTTATCGCCTTTTTGGGGCTCGGGTATTACCGGAGCAGGCAAAGTTGAAAATCGGGCTTCGATGACTCGGTTTTGCACCCGAAACATATCTATATTATTCAGGATACAGTTTTTATCGTTTCCAATTAGTACGGCTAAAAAATGTTTCGGTCGAATTTTGACGATTGTTCCGAGTCCGGGTAGTACCGGAGCAGGCAAAGTTGAAAATCGGTTTTGGATTACTCGATTTAGCGCCCGAAACATACCCCTACTTTTTTGGGGGCAATTATTATCGTTTCCTATCTGTACGGAAAAAAAATTCGGTCGACTTTTGACTACTTTTCCAGGCCCCAGCCACTAGTTTAGCCAAAGTTGAAAACGGGGTCCAAATGACTACGTTCGACACCGGAAACATACACATACAGTTTGTGGTATAGTTTCTATCGTTTCCCGTCAGTACGGTTAAAAGATGTTTAGGTCGAATTTTAACGACTTTTTCGGGCTCCGGCACCACCGTTGTAGGCAAAGTTGAAAATCAGTCACGGATGACTCGTTTTTGACACCCGAAACATACCCACACTATTTGGGTTATCGTTTCCCATCAGTACGGATAAAAAAATTCGGTCAAATTTTGACGACTTTTCCAAGCCCCTACCATTAGTTTAGCCAAAGTTGAAAATGGGCTCCAGATGACTACGTTTGGCACTCGAAACCTACCCAGACAGTTTTTGGTGCAATTTCTATCGATTCCCGTCCGTACGGTTGAAAAATGTTTCGGTCGAATTTTTACCGACTTTTCCGGGCCCGGGTACTACCGGAGCAGACAAAGTTGAAAATCGACTCGGTTTTGCACCCGAAACATACCCACATTATTCAGCATACAGTTCTTATTGTTTCTAATCAGTACAGCTGAAAAATGTTTCCGTCGAATTTTGACCACTTTTCTGAGTCCGTAGATGAAAATCGGGTCTGGAGGACTAGGTTTAGTGCTTGAAACATACCCACACTTTTTGGGACGAATTCTTATCGTATCCCATCAGTACAGAAAAAAAATGTCGATCGAATTTTGACGATTTTTTCAGGCCCGGGCACTACTAGCGCAGCCAAAGTTGAAAACGCGGCCTAGATAACTACGTTTGGCACCCGAAACATACACATACAGTTTGTGGTACAATTTCTATCGCTTCCCATCAGTACAGTTGAAAAATGTTTGGGTCGAATTTTGACGACTTTTTGGGCTCGAGCACCACCGTAGTACGCAAAGTTGAAAATCGATCTCGGATGACTCTGTTTTGACACCAGAAACATACCCACACTATTTGGGATGCAGTTCTTTTCGTTTCTCATCCGTACGGCTAAAACCGGTAACAAAAAAGTTTTCACTACTTTTTCGGGTCCCGACACTACCAGTGTACGAAAACTTGAAAACAGGGCCAGATGACTCTGTGTAGTGCCTGAAACATACCCACACTTAATGTGGTGCAATTCTTATCGTTTCCCATTATTATGATAAAAAAATATTTCAGTCGAATTTTAATCGACTTTTCCGGGCCCGGGTTCTACCGGAGCAGCCAAAGTTGAAAATCAGGTCTCGATTACTCGGTTTAGCGCCCGACACATGCCCTTACCTTTTTGGGGGCAATACTTATTGTTTCCCATCAGTATGGAAAAAAAATTCGATCCAATTTTGACGACTTTTCCAGGCCCCCGCCACTAGTTTAGCCAGAGTTGAAAACGGGGTTCAGAAGACTACGTTTGGCACCCAAAACTTACCCACATAGTTTGTGGTGCGGTTTTTATCGTTTCCCTTCCGTACGGCTGAAAAATGTTTCGGTCAAATTTTGATGGCTTTTTCGGGCCCGGGCACTACCGTAGTAGGTAAAGTTGAAAATCGGTCCCGGATAACTCTATTTTGACGTCCGAAACATACCCACATTACTTGGGACGAATTTCTTGTCATTTTTCATCCGTACGGGTAAAATCGGTCCCAGACAAATTTTCACGACTTTTTCGTACCCCGGCACTATCGGTGCAGCAAAAGTTGAAAACGGGGCCAGATGACTTGGTTTAGCTCCCGAAACATACGCACACTTATTGTAGTGCAATTCTTATCGTTTGCCATTATTACGACAAAAAAATGTTTCGGTCGAATTTTTATCGACTTTTCCCGGCCCGGGTACTACCGGAGCATGCAAAGTTAAAAATCGGCCAGGATGACTCTTTTTTGCACCCGAAACATACCTACATTATTCAGGATACAGTTCTTATCGTTTCCAATCAGTGCGGCTGAAAAATGTCTCAGTCGAATTTTGACGACTTTTCCGGGTCCGGGTACTACCGGAGCAGGAAAAGTTGAAAATCGGCCACGATGACTCGGTTTTGCACCCGAAGCATACCTACATTATTCAAGATACAATTTTTATCGTTTCGAATCAGTACGGCTGAAAAATGTTTCGATCGAATTTTGACGACTTTTCCGAGTCCAGGTACTACCGGGCAGGCAAAGTTGAAAATCGGGTCTGAATAACTCGGTTTAGTGCCCAAAACATACCCACACTTTTTAGGGGGCAATTCTTATCGTTTCCCATCAGTACGGAAAAAAAAAATCGGTCAAATTTTGACAACTTTTCAAGGCCCGCGCCACTATTGTAGACAAAGTTGAAAACGGGGTCCAGATGACTACGTTTTGCACCCGAAGCCTTTGCGGTGCAGTTTTTATCGTTTCCCGTCCGTACGGCTAAAAAATGTTTCGGTCGAATTTTGATGACTCTTTCGGCCCTGGGCACCACCGTAGTAGGCAAGGTTGAAAATCGGTTCCGGATGACTCTGTTTTGACACCCGAAATATACCCACACTATTTGGGACGCATTTCTTGTCGTTTCTCATCCGTACGGGTGAAAACGGTCTCAGAAAAATTCGCACGACTTTTTCGGGCCCCGGCATTACCAGTGTAGGAAAACTTGAAAACGGGGCCAGATGACTCCGTGTAGCGCCCGAAACATACCCACACTTATTGTGGTGCAATTCTTATCGTTTCCCATTATTACGACAAAAAAATGTTTCGGTGGAATTTTTATCGACTTTTCCGGGCCCGAGTACTACCGAATCATGCAAAGTTGAAAATCGAGTCCGGTTCACTCAATTTTGCACCCGAAACATACCCACATTATTCAAGATATAGTTTTTATCGTTTCCAATCAGTACTACTTAAAAATGTTGTAAAATAAGGTTTAGACCGAGTTCAAGCACTTCAGAATCTTGATATTAAGCCCTTCTCTATCAAACTGCTTGCCCAGTCCAATTAGATGATTGACAATGTGTGTGAATCTTTTCTGGACATCAGCAACGGTCTCTCCCTACTGCATTCTGAACAGCTCGTATTCCTGGATCAATGCATGTTTGCGTGCTCTCTTCACATCAGTGGTTCCTTCATGTGTTACTTCTAGAATGTGCCACATTTCTTTGGCTGAACTGCATTGAGATACTCTAAAGAACTCATCAAGATTTAATGTAGAAGTTATAATATTTTTAGCAACACAATCATACTGCATTTTCTTGTTCTCAAGATCAGTTAACTCATCAAAAGACTTAGCAGTAGACACACCATCAACAACATGCATAGGAATGAATGGACCATTTACTATGGCATTCCAGATTCCACGGTCAATAGACTCAATGAAGATTTTCATTCTCACTTTCCAAAATTGATAGTTTACCCCAGAAAACATAGGTGGTCTATTAATAGAGGCACCTTCAGCAAAAGGTAACTTGTTCTCGGCCATGGATCGAAATCTTGACTAGGATTCAAGATCCTAGCTTTGATGCCAATTGTAAAATAAGGTTTAGACCGAGTTCAAGAGGAGAGGTGAATTGAACTTTCAAAAACTTTTCGCAAATCTGATTTGTTCTTGAAGTAGACAATGAAAATTCTTTATTCAATTGATTGACTATGTAATTCTGGACTGTCAGGTAAACAATCATTTGTGCATAGCGGAAGATATCAGAGATAAATCCAGAAATCAGTTAAACCCAGAAAACAGTTTACAGTGTAAAAATGTTTTAACCCAGATTTAAGATGTTTAAACACAATCCAGTAGATTAAATACAATCCAGAATCACAGTTGATTATGAAAATAGATGTTCAGAGTGTGATCAACAGTATGAACAGATTTTAATCCAGTCAATTTTAAAGATGACAGCAGTGAATAAAAGCAATCAAGAAGAGTAGGGAGAAAAGCAAGAACACATAATTTTTATCCTGGTTTACCCTTACTCAAGGGCTACGTCCAGTCCTTTTCAAACTAGCAAAGATTTCCACTAAAACAGATCATTGAACCCACACCCAGCAAGTTACAAACTACTCCCAGCAGTAAACCCACACCTCATTGAACCCCTCAGCTAGTCTGTAAGCAGTGCAGAAACCCACTGTACCACAACACTTGCAGTCTGCAAGCAACACTGCTCCCAATAGTACTCACCCTCTACTGAACCCCTCAGCAGATGCGAGACCAGTGCAAAACCCACTGCACCAACTCAATTACAAACTCAGTAATTGAAAACAGCAAACAGATTACAGTTTAACAGGATCAGAAAAGATTACAGAGTGCTTCTACACAAAACAGATTACACATAATGAAGATCAGCTGCAGAAGACTTAGCTTTGGTCCAGAACCAAAGTAGCAAGAACCTCACTTCATGGATGCTTCAAAGATTCACGTTTTTGGAGGTTGCTTGATTTGAAAAGCTTTGCAAAAATGATGATCGCACAAAAGGGGAAATATCTCTCTTAGAAAATCTCAAGGAATGCTTTTCGAAAGTATTTGTTTTGATAATTCTAAAAGTGATGATTTTCATTCCTTTAAATACCCAAAACAGTTTTAAAAACAGCTTAGCTGTCACAATTCAATTAATTGAACAAACCATTCAATCGATTGAATTTGACTGTTAGTTTGACCCAGTCAAAGGTTTCAGTTGTAACAGCAATAACTGTATTTTAGTTGTAACAGAAATAACTGTTATATTCAATCGATTGTTTTAGGAATTCAATCGATTGAAAAACCTTTTTCCAGCAAAAACATTTTGGGTTATTTTTATTAAAAACAGTTTTAATAAAAATATTTGTGAATCTTTTTAGCACCTCAGAAGTGATGAATCATGCCACTAGTGATTAAGGACTAAGCTAATCACCAACACATAAATCCAACTAAGGACAAAGACCTAATCACCCAACCATCATCATGTTGGCACAAAGTCTTCACTTGAACAATTCTGGTCCAGGTTGGTTCCTACAGATTCTTCATGAGGCAGTCTTCATCAGCTTCACATGCTAAGCCTTGGTGCTCACAATATTGACTTCATCAAATCACATGCTTAGCCTTGGTGCTAACAACTTTATTGTATATCATGAGTGAGCCCTATATCCGGGTTTGTGAAGCTTAGAAATAGAGGAGTTGTGTAGCAAAACTGGGCGGATGTACTTCCTAACCTAGGTGTGTGAAAACTCCAGCTAGAGTTTGTTCCCTTTATTATCATATCTATAAATACTGTCATTACTGACTAATATGGATGTTAGGTAAAGGAGGTCATAGCTCTAGTGACCTTTAATAGGAAACTAGGATAAGCCACCCTTTGTGAGTACATTTACATGCTTAGAACTTAAGCCTCACTAGGACAGATCCTAATTAGGGGACTAAGGGAGACTTTCTACAACTCAATTATCCACTGTCACTCATTACACAAGTATTAAAAAAATAAAAAAATATCAATCTCTTTTTTTTCTTGCATACAATACATCCTTTTTCAAATAAAAAAAGATTAATCTCATTTTTTTAAAGAAAATTTGTGAGAGTGGTCTAAGAACAACTCTGGCTAGGAAAGACTTGGTATTTAAGAATGTCCAATTGTGACTCACCTCTCTCTTGGGAGTTTACTTGGGAAACTTTCAACACTTCTTCCTTTAAAAAAAGCGAGAGAGATTTTTTTTACATAAGCGTCAATCTCATTTTAAAAAAAAAACATTAATCTCATTTTTGTATTGCATATTTTTTCTAAAAAAATGATTTGAGAAATATAAATAAAAAAACGTTAAACATTTTTGTCTCACATGCATTGCATATTTTATTTTTTTCTACAAAAAATTTTGGGAAACAAAAATAAAAAACATTAAATATTTTTTCTAACATGCATTACATACTTTCTAGGATTGGAAAAAAAGAAAACATTATACATATGAAAAAAACATTAATCTCATTTTTTCCATATACATTACATATTGTATTTTTCTAAGAAAAAGGAGGTCATGCATCCATTCATACAATACTCAAAAATAAAATCAATCAAAAATAGAATTTCATGTATTTTTAGTGTCAACACTCGATTTCGTCCAGATAAATAAATTAAAATAAAGAAAATAAAAAATGTGTCTACAATTCAATAAATAATCAAAATAAAAAAATGAAGAAGAAACATAGAATTTATCCATTTTGTTTTTACAAAACATAAAAAATAATAACAATTAACAAACACAAAAAAAGAAAGTAAATAAAAAAATAATAAAAAAAAGAAATGAAAAATCAAATAAATAAATAAATAATTAACATAAAAAATAAAAATAGAATAATAAATAAAAGGAAAATACATAAAAAGAAATTGAAAATATTTAAAACTGCTGTTTTTAATTCATCTTTAAAATAATAATAAAAAAAAGAGAATCAGTCAATCATAAAACTGCTCTTAACCACCCATGTTCTCATTTCACAATAACAAAAAATATAAAAAATAAAATACGATCGTTCTCAAACTGTTTCATCTCACGTTCATCTACACTTCATTTTAATAATAAAAGAAAGAAAGAGTCAATCTTTCAAAACCACTCTAAACTACTTTCAGAATAAAAAATAAATGAAAGGAACTTTTTTGAAAGGAGACTATCATTTTTTAAGAACACTCACAGGTATGATTTGTAAGGTTTAGATTTTCATATGGATCTTGAAGTTTGAAATTTATAAATCCTGTGTTCTTATCTTCATGTAATGTTGTTTTTTATTTCTTCATCATTTCATTTTCATATAAAGATAAAAAAGTAAAGAAAGGAGGTCCTTTTGCTCTTTATGGCATTTTGTTTTTTTTTTCTTATTTCTTAAATAATAAAAAAAAAGTTCATCATCTTCCATCTTCCATACATTCTTCTTTATATTTTGTCAGTGTATTTTGTGCTCCCAAAACCACTCCAAAACAGTCCCAAAACAATCTTCGTCGTCACCCGCCGCATCGCTGCACCTCCTGCCGCCGCCGCCGCACCGCCCGCCACCGCCATTGTACTGCCTGTCGCTACCGTCGCCGCTCCTCTTCGCCGTTGCCACTGCCGGTTTGGGTTGGTAGACCTAACATGGATTTGGAGTAAGGTGGTGGCTTAGGGTTGAGGTGATGATGGCCTAGGGTTGTGGAGTTGGGGCCTTTCTATTCGCACCCCCATATTACCATAACACCCCTTATCTCAATAAAAAAATCATTCTGGGTCTTTTTGAGTGAGCCCAATATTTAAGAAAAAAAAACTTTTATTTGTGTACCTCCATAGTTTAAGCTTATATTTTGCATGCTTTTTTTTCCTTTTAGTTTTTAATAAAATAAAATTTTAATATAAAAAACTTTGGAAATAAAATAAAATTTTGGATTATTATAGTTTTTTTAATAATGTTAGATATCAAATGGCCGTACGCGTCATATGATATTTAATATTATTATTCTAAGGTTTTTTAAATATCAAATGGCCGCACGCGTCACATGATATTTAGTATAAAACTTTGGAAATAAAATTTTGGAATATTATATTTTCTAACGATGTTAGATATTAAATGGCCATACGCGTCATACAATATTTAATATTATTATTCTAAAGTTTTTAAATATCAAATGGCCGCATGCGTCATATGATATTTAATATAAACTTTAGAAATAAAATTTTGGAATATTATATTTTTTAATAATATTAGATATCAAATGGCCATACGCGTCATACGATATTTAATATTATTATTCCAAATGTTTCTTAAATATCAAATGACCACATGCGTCACGCGATATTTAATATGAAACTTTCGAAATAAGTCATTTTAATATCAAATATAAAAAAAATTAATTACAAAAATGTTACAAATAAATATATCAACTCGACAAACAATCTTATCCAAAGAACTACGTAACCCTGATTCTTCATTCCTGATGGAGATACATAGGAACAAGGTCAAACCTTGTCGGGCCCCTTCAAAAAATAAAAGAAATATTTTTGTTTATTTTTATCGTCATTTTTTTTGGGAAAATAAACATTTTGAAAATTACACTCATTTTATTTATTTAATTAAAGGTATCGTCTTAGGACGGGCGTTGTGGGGGTGCTAATACCTTCCCCACACGTAACGGACTCCCGGACCCAAAATCTGGTTTTCACAGACTTGCCTTATCCTTTTCCGGTTTTTCCATAGTTTTCCATATAAACTATGGTGGCGACTCCTCTGTTTTGAAAAACTAATTTTATTTTGTTCGTCGTCCCCGTCGTGACCGTGGTTGTAAATAAATATATTTTCATGCATTCTCATTATACTGAAACATATGGGATTCATTCATTCATTGACCACGACTTCATACTTCCATACACATCTCGTGGAATCTATTCTTATTTAAAGTTTCATGTATCATTCATGTACTCTCATATAAATAACATACATGTATTCTAAAAAAAATTGTTTCAAATATAGTCAATGCATTGATCCATGCATCCTCATAGCCTCATGCATTCATGCATTTTCAAAATCGCATTCAAACAAAAAATAATAAGAATTATAGAATTCATTTCCATATTATTATTCATTCAATAAAAAATAGATTTAATATATGCATCATGCATTCAATAAACAAAAAATGAATAATATACATTTCATCATGCATTCATTTAGACAAATGTTCACAAGAATTCTTAAATAAATTTCATGCATATGTTCATGCACTTTCACTACACTTATACATTTCTTTTTTTTTAAATAAAATGTTGACATCAAACAAAAAAAATTAGTTATTCATGCATTTTCAAAAAATATAATTCATACCTTCTAAAAAAAACAAAAGATAAATTTCATGCATTCCTAAATATACATTTTCTTCAAAATTTCATGTATAAAAAAATAATAATAAAAAAATCAAAACAAACAAAAAACAAGAAATAAAAATAGAAGTTTTATGCATTCTCATTCACTAAAAAATAGATTCTTATTCATACATGAAAAATAAAAAAGAAGAGATATAGTTTTTTATGCATTTGCTCATGCATTCTAATTCAAAAAAAAAAAAAAAACAATTTTATGCACTCATTCGTGCATTTTCAAAAAATAAAAAATGAAAAGTAAAGTTATATGAATTTTCAAATCATCATGCATTCATTAAACAAAAATGAAAAATATACATGTCTTACATGTATTTTCATCATGCATTCATTTATGCATCTTCATAAGAATTTTCAAATAAAATTTCATGCATATATTCATGTATTCCCATTGCACTTATGAGTTTCCTTTAAATGTTGATGTTAAATAATAATAACAAACACTACAAGAAAAAGTCATTTTTCCCACGGATAATTACTTACGGATTTTTTTCCGTATGTAAATTAATTTTATCTATTGAAAATTCCGTAGGTAATATCATAACTTAGGGAAAAGAGGGGAAATAAAAAAGAGATACATTACCTACGAATATTAGTTGGTGGGAAAACATAAGTAAAATAAAAAACTTACAAATAATTAAAAAAAATATTTTATCTCACTTAAACATTTCCTCTAAAAATGCTTTTCACTTCCACAGTAGAATAGTTCCCGCTCAAAATAGCTTTTTGCTTCTTCGGAACATCTTAATCGCTCCAATTTCTTCCCCCAAATGCCAACCTAAAGCTACAATCCGTCAATTTGTTGCAGAAATATCTAATTTGCAGTTTCAATTTGTGGAAGCAAAACCTAAATCCCAAACCGAGGGCTCTACTGCGGATTTGTGGACGAACAGAGGTGTTGAAACAAGGTAGAGTCTAACTCTTCCCTTTTTCTTCACATTCACTTGTCATTTTCATACCAACACCAAGAAAATACACTATTTGAAGTGTTTAGGGTTTTTGTGGAGTGATTTTGTGCATTTTTTATTCTCATGAAAAAATCTCACTTGACTCTTTCCCTCTTCGTTATTAATAATGTGGAAAGGGTTTAATGTTTGTTTGCATGCACTTGTGTCCTTTAACGTTGTGGGGTGTGGTGTGAAAGCTGTTGTTGTTGGTGGCTGGCTGCTGTTTGCTGAAAAAATCTGATTTATCTGTTCACAAACTCAATTTAGATGCTTTACAATTCTCTAAAGAACATCAATATCAAATGATATTTAGTATATTTATTATCAAGGGAAAGTGGTCACTCCAATAACCACTACATTGCACCTTTTGCTGCGTCACTTGAGCTGGACCACTATCTGCCTTTAGTAGTAATATTTCCAAATTTGTCCCCAATGTATTTGTCTTCACTTCAATTTGACTCGAAATAACCAATTATTCTTCATATAAGTTCCATATAACAAAAATAGGAAGTTCAGGTAGTGCAATGATCATTAATATGAAAAATGTATAAATTTTGGAAAACTAATTGACATGTTTTTATAGTGTGGGGGCTAAATCATGTGTTTATGGAGGAAAAAATTCAACAAATAAATGACGGTGCAAGAATCTCTGGATGAAACATTTTGACGTAACTACACACTATTAAGATACTAATCAATATTTAAGGGTAATTTTCAAAATGGCTGGGAAACAATTTGTCAGTGAAATTTAACTTTTGTGTGTATATGATAGCAATAATATATTGAGTTGAAATTTAACTTTGTTGTTACCGAAACTTCCAGGCCCTCTCTCCAATAGAGAACACTTTCTTTTTGCAGAAGGGTACTGTAATCAAATATTAAAGTTCTTGTTTTCTTCGTATGTAGACTCATCTAGATATAATAAGATTAAAATTGTTTAAAGAAAATGTTTAGAGAAAATTAGATTAAAGCCTCTGTAGTGTATGTTTCACTTTTTCTTCTCAGGGATGGTCAAGTCTATTCCCTTTTTATGCTGTAGGTTGTGTTTTTAGAGCGGTACAAGTTTAAAGAAAGAGGTGTTCAGGCATTTGTTCTGGTAGGGACCACAAAGTGTTGTAGTGGTTCACATGGTGAAATATTAAGAATGCTCATTTATAATCCTAGCATGATTCCTTGTTCTTATAAGGATTGAAAACTTAATAATAATGGCAGTATCCTTGAAAACTTGAAGGAAAAAATAATAATGAAGAAACAATGTTTCCAACTTAGGAGTTCATCTGTAGTTGTCGTAGTTCCATAGGCAAGAAGCACATCAAACCTTTTATTTACCAAAAATATAATTTTTATCCACTAGTTAGATCTTTCTAATATTCTAAGGAGCAAGAATCTTTTATAGCCTTTTGATAGAGAAAATAAATAAAACCAACTTACAACCAATTTAAAAGGTTTCCATAATGTGAAGAAAAAAGTATACAATGTACACAAATGTTTGTTCTGCACTGTATACCACTCCAAATTGTATACGCACTACCAATATTACTGAGCACTGTATAATGTATCTTATTCAAATGGCTTGAGACATTTATTATGCCCCGATATTAGGAAAGCAAAACACAAAATAATGTCAATTAATCAATCAAATAACTTCATTTCAATTTTCTTTCTTCAAGCTTAGTTTCCCTTTTCAATTAAATTCAGTATATACTTGCTTTAAATTTAGATGGGAGACACATAAATCATATTCAGTTACTTTCACTTAACATGTCTTAAAGTTGAACGAACTTTTATAGGAAAACATTCAATGCTATTCCAGTATATGCCAAATTAAACCATATAGAATATCCAGTTTTGCTCTAACCTTCAAAAGAAAATATCAATTGCTTTTCGATGAAACAGAATTATGGGCTACCTCAAACTCTTTTATTGGTTTCTAGTTCTGTCAAGTGGTGCTTACCATCATTATGTGTTCTGTGATTTTGAAGTTTGGACCTGTTTTTGAGCCAATAAAATAAATACTGTTGTTATAACCTTAGCGAGGTTGCCATTTTGACTCAGAAACTATCAAATTTGTAAATTGGTTATGCCATTAAGGCCAACAATAATTTCATGAAGCATTTGAGATTGTCACTGGGAATGAGCTTAGATTGGCTCTTCATGTCGGGTTTGATCCCACATGGTTCAATACCATTTTGCTTTTTGACCTTTGCAAAGACACTATTTCCTCCAATTGAAACAATTGTAGCTAAACGAAAAATACAAGATTTATTCCCTTCAAGTTTTGTTTATAAAGCTTATCCCAGGCATCCCTCTTATTCCGGGGCATCCCTCTTAAATTAAAATTTGAGTACATGTGCCTCGTCTAACCTTGTAGTAAGTGTTAGATTTATATGTTATCAGATCTAATGTGATGTAGTTACATTAGTGGTTCAATTCTCATCAAATATGTTATGAGAAATAATATTATATTCATAACATAACGTATTGGTTTGATCAAAAATAATATTATATGGATCTGAAATATGTTATGTGAGGCAGTGTCTTAAAACAGTAATATACTTGCAAGTCTTATTGATTGTAAGTCTTCTATTTCTCTTAACCAATCTCTTTATTTTTTTACTGGCTTAATGCATTGATTTTATCACCGCAAACATTTTAGTGGGCATGTTTCAAATGCATTTAGATGTCCTTTTATCTTTTTTATGTATTGGCATATTTTTATCAATTTTTATCAATCATTAAAAGCATAGTGAATCTGAAATTTATTAGCTTAGTTTTCTTTCAATCAAGGGGCAGTGCCTTAAAACAGTAATATACTTGCTAAAACAGTAATATACTTGCAAGTGTAAGTTTCTCATTGTTTGTAGGTCTCTTGTTTCTCTTATAAGTTTCTTTAATTAGTTTAAAATCTCTTATAAGACATTAAGAATATATATGATGTTGTATTTTTACTTTTTAGTATGTATTAGAAATTATATTTGAAGTTGTTAAACTATTATGCACTAACTAATAAATGTTTTGAATTTGGATGTAATTTGTTTGTAGATGAAAAGTGGTGCAGAAGTTTTGCTTTGGGTAAACTAAAGAGAACCAACAATTTAAGTAGTGGACCATCTACTGCGGAAGAAGAGAGAAGGTTACTTTTTATTTTACTAACTAATCTATATTTAGTGGTTAAAGAGATATCTTAGAAAAATCTTGTACCATAAAGTCAATAAGATTATGATTTATTTAAAATAATTTATAATTAAACATGGAGGATTGTATTTAGTATTACTTAAATTCATTCTTGAATAAGAATTTAGTTAATTAAATTTTCATTTTCATGTTTTTCTTTTCAGAACATGGATTGGTTTTATTCAAATTGTATTTGGATGTATGATAGATGTTATGCTAATAGAGGTGGTTTAAAAGAGAGTTTTGTAAATGGGGTTGAAGAGTTTGCCATTAAAGCTTGTCAACAACAGACTTATTTGAATGAAAACAAGCTTAGATGT
>Ga0209700_106072_pt1 | contig 19307 bp, 13 predicted proteins | sample SiratroredBW_FD_187528 | JGI IMG/M metagenome (GOLD analysis project Ga0209700, IMG submission 187528) | Root nodule microbial communities of legume samples collected from California, USA - Siratro red BW (SPAdes) (version 2) | ecosystem: Host-associated > Plants > Roots > Nodule | place: USA...
TTTTTTTTTTTTTTGTTATTTTTCTTCCATTTTTATTTTTCAGACAACAGTTATTTTTTCTCTTATATATAGAAAAGTTTGTTCTGACCATTAAACAGTGATAAACTTGTGATGGCATTGTATCATAGGACCACATTCCTTATCTGAGAAAGCAGAGAACAGCTTGGCCTTAACACACAAAAATAAAGTTAGAACAAGTAGAACACGTATGTGCAAAATGCAAACTGGAATTTGGCAATCACCTACCAAGTGTCTGCTCCTTAATACTTATATAAGATTAGCTGTGATATTGTAGTACTTTAGAGATTTATAAAATAAAGTAATATAAGCTTTTAATAAACTTAAAGTAGGAATGATTTATTATACATCTCTTTTCACCAAACTCACAATTAAATAAATATTTCAAAGTCATAGGTTTATATATATTTAATGTTCTTATAGTAGTTTCTAGTGTTAAATCTTACTTCTTCTTTTTTTTTTTTTTTTTTTGGGTTTTTTTATTTTTTTTTTTTTTTTTTTTTTTTTTTTTAGGTTTTGCTAATATTTGTTGTCGATCGTTTAGTTTGGTTCCTCTGTAAACTTTTACTAGAAATAATATATTTTACAATCTCGAAAACACAATATTTTAGTTTTTATTAAATCCACATAATATTTACTTTTAGATTGTAGAAATATTTTCTTTTTACTTTTACTTTACGTTATTTCATCATAAAATGCAGCAAGCCATTTTTTTAGCTTTTGTCGTCGTTTGGCAAAAAAAAGTTTGAAAGCAAACACATTTCAAGGATAAAAATAATTTTTTTCAAAGATTGAAGAGAAACTATTACATTTATTAGAAGTAAAATATATTTAACTCTATCATATGTATGTGACTATTCATGTTATTATGCATGTCCAATTCTTTGAGTTGATTTTAGGTGGGAGAACAAAGAGGGGAAGAAAAAGATGAATGAGACAGTTTGATGTTGAGAAATTATTTTACAAATTCAAATATTTAATCATAGGAACTACACTAATGGCGACACTTGAGTTGGAAAACGAATAGCATGCTGCAATGAGTGATTGGAGCATATGATAATTTGCAGCTAAAGGTAAAAGGAAAGTACAGGTCCTTTTTTATTTATCCATGCATGCATGTTCATGTGGTTACGCAGACCTTTAAAAGAAAAGAAAATGGAAAATGCTTTTTAGGAAAAGAATGAAAGAAGACCAGGGAAGCCATGCATGCATAGCTGTCTTTATGTAAAGGGCAGTTCTGTCCATTGAAGAGGAAACCCAAATGATTATGAAGCTCTACAATTTGTTAGCTACTACCCTTTTTCTCCCCTACTTTATTATTTTCCACTTTGGACACTACTATGCAGCAAATAATATTGTGGGAGTATAAGTGACCATAGGGTAATATACAAAGCCATGTTAACAGAATATTTATGCACACTTTCTTTCGTCCTAGTCATAGTTCAATGATAATACCATGGTGAAATGTATCGCTTGATTAATGTATGTTTTGAAAATAGAGTTAAGAAATGATAAGTATCTCTGAAGTGTTAATTATATAATGTTGGAATATTGGGTTTCAACATTGTTTTTTTTGGAAGATATTTGTGGAAAAATAATTGGTTGGTCATATAAGGGAGCGAGATATAAGTAAACAATGATTGAGATCATTTTGATCATCGTTATCATCAAGCAATTAAGATGATGACTTGTAAATTATTGGTGTGTTTAAATAACCATTTCTTATTTCTTTGCCTTGGACATAATTTAAACGACTTTTCAAACATAGTATTGGGAGTCCATTCATTATTTCAACCTTTTGACTGGTGTTTAATTTAAGAAGTTAACATCTAACTGAAAAAAAAAAAAAAGGTGGGGGTCAAATTTAAGTAAACTATATACTTTACTCTTGTAATTAGTGTTGCATTTTCCCAATTTATTTCCTATTATGTAATAACTAAATTTCCCTAAAGTTTAGGCTGAAGCAAAATGTTATACAATTATCGATAAAAGATTATCAATAAGCCTAAAAATGTAGTTAAATTAAGCAAACGTAATCCATCAAATTTAACAGTTTTCGCTCTTAATAATAATACTAAAAAAAACGTAGAAGCGAATTAGGAATTGAAACTCTAAGAAGATAAATTATAATATATCTTTAAATTTATAACTTAAAAAAATTGCAATATGGAAAGGCAAGGCAACAGCTTTATGAAGCATCAGCGAGAAAAATATTATTCTCCGACAAAAATATTGAATCATAGTTTGAATTTTCATTTAATTTTGACCCGAAACAGAACAAAATAGTTTTTTTGCAAGTATTTCAACTTATGTTAATTTTTTTTTATTTTTTTTTATCATAATCAATATAGTATGTAATATATATTTTTTAAAACTCGTTTTATTTTAAGTGTTTTCATACTAAATGGTAACCACACAAATTAACTTAATAAATTTAAAAATATTATTTTTTCACTAATTGAATTATTCAAGATATATGGTTTAAAATTACTAAAATTATTCATATATTTTTTATAAATAATAATAAATGAATAAATACAAGTAAGACATGGAGTATTCCAACACCTTTATATTTATATATAAAGGTGTTGGAATACTCCATATATATAAAAATGATATGTTAACACTGTTGGAAAAGTTACTCCCATTTGACACTGTGATGCGGTAATGATGTGAAAAAAAATATTATTTTTTAATAATGTGGAGTCCACTAACAGTATTAATTAAAAATTTTCAAAAAAAACTTTGAATTGTTTTCATTCACAAACAGACTCAACTTGAACATTTGAATTTTTAGTTTTAATAAGTGTCTTTAAAATGTCACCTTAGTGAATCACTAAAAATTACATAGTAAACCACTTGGATGTGGGTGTCATACATTTACTAGAAGGACTTTCCATGTTGACCTCATTGGACGACAAAAGAAGGAAATTCTTAAAAAAAAAAAAAAAAAAAACTTTCAATTGTATTTCATTCACAAACATACTCAACTCAAAGAGGTGAATTTGCACTTTGAATAAGTGTCTTCAAAACTCCGCCCCAGTGAACCACTTACATATACATAGTCAACCACTTTGATGTAGGTGTCATACATTTACTACAAGGACTTTCCATATTGACCTCATTGGACGACAAAAGTAAGGAAAATCTAAAAAAAAAAGTTTGAACTATATTCACAAATAGACTCAACTTGAAGAAGTGAATTTGCACTTTTCGTCTTCAAAAGTCCGCCTTAGTGAACTACTTACATACACACAGTTAACCAGTGCGATGTGGGTGTCATACATTTATTGCAAGGAGTTGCATACTCACCTAATTGGACAAAAAAATAAAGACAAATTTTCAAAAAACACTTTGAACTGTCTTCATTACAAACAGACTCAACTTGAATAGATGAATTTCTACTTTTAATAAATTTCGTCAAAATTCCACCTCGGTGAACCACTTACACACACATAGTCAACCACTGCGATGTGGATGCCATGCATTTACTGCAAGGCTTGCATACTCACCTAATTGGACGACAAAAGGAAGGAAAATTTTTCCAAAAAGCATTTTGAACTATATTCATTCACAAACAGACTCAACTTAAAGATTTGAATTTCCAGTTTTAATAAAGGTTTTCAAAATTACTCTCCACTGAACCACTTAGAGACACATAGTCGTCTACTTCGTTGTGGGTGTCATACATTAATTGCAATGACCATTATATTGACCTAATTGGACGACAAAAAGAAAGAAAAAAAAACACTTTGAATTGTATTCATTCACATACAGACTCAACTTGAAGATTTGAATTTCCAATTTTAATAAAGGTCTTCAAAATTTATGCCCAGTGAACCACTTAGAAACACATAGTCGTCCACTTCGTTGTACATCTTTACATGGAAAAAACTCCTAATACATGAGAATGAAAGAGAATCGGGAAACCAAACACTGTTTTAAAAATTTTCAATTAATATCGCTACTGGACCCCACATTATTAGAAAATCATATCTTTTGTCACATCATTGCTACATCACAATGTCAAATGGGAGTAACTTTCCCAACAGTGTCAACATATCATTTTTCATATGTATATATAACCTTTTCAGGTTCACTTTGTTAAAAAATTACATCAGCCAAAGTTTTCCAAAAGCCATGAATAAGTAGGCTCCTAAAAGAACTAGTTTTACAAAACCCAACCCATAGCTCCCCTTAGAATATCTTAAGCACATTCCTCTAACCCTTTACACAAAACTTTTAGCTTTTGCTTCCCCTTGTGTATCAGAATTCAGACTTATGCCTCCAGTAACATTGGCTGACACATTATACCATACAATTTTGAAATTGCAATCACGTGTAAAGTTGGTTTTCCTGACAAATCAACAATCTATCATCTATAGTCCTTTAATTTCCTCAGTCTACTAGTCTCTTTTTATAAATATGCCTTTAACTTTCCAATGGTGCAACCAAATGCACAACATATATCAGAGTAAAAACCTGTTGTCTCTTTTCATCCAACCACTCCAATTTGGATATTTTCCACATAAAATTAAGCATAAGCTACCTAAAATCACATTGATTTGATACACGTGATAAGGGACATGTATTAATCCGAATACAAAAAGTGTGCACCATGATTTTTATGTGTGATCTATGTCCATGATTTTAGTTGTGCAATACAGAAAATTTCATGTATATTGACTTTTTTATTTCTAAAGATGATATTTTTTCTATGAATCCAAAAACTCCAAACTATTACCACACACATACATTTTCACACTCTTCTTTAATCCTAAATACTCAAATTGGAGAAAGTAAATGTCAACACTATTATGATATACAGATGATAGTCCTGTCCAAGAATCACACATATTCTATATGTATGAAATCGTCTTATAAGTAAAAAATAAGTGTTCAACAGTTTTATCACTTTATTAACATATGACACATAACGTATTATCCAACTCCACCACTCTAATATATAAATTATCATGTATTTCCACTTTATTGATAATAACCTACCAAGGATGGGTGGTGGGTCAAGCTTTTGTTTTTCAAAATATGTCATATGTACATCCTTCTTCACCTCTGTTTAAATTATATAGCCTCTTATATGCTAATTTCATTGTGTAAACTTGTGTTTCCTCATCATTCCAAATCCATTCATCTTCACCATTATTTTTCAAAGTATTCCCTCTAACTTGCGCATAGAGTGAGATACTATATTTCTCCCCCACTCAAATCACTCACTTCTCCATAGTAAATTGCATGCCCAACGATCCTCATCATTCCAAAATCCAGCCTCACATAAATATACATTCTTTATAATTGAGTTCATATACAGTCTTAGAAACCTAGCCTTTAAACTCACCTACCATTTGTCATCCCAAAATTTTATTTTGTGGTCCATCCCTAATTTCCACCTTATGTTACTATTAAACCAATTACTTCTTTGTTCGTTCCCACATGTTCTCTTAATATCTTTCCATTACCACAAGTCATGTTATCCATCACTTGACTCATCTAGTGCCTTTCTAAAACTATATTTGATATCAAAATCTCCTACCAAAGTCCAAGTTTATTCTTAACTAGTCTTCATTTCCATTTCCCAAGTAAAGTTGTGATGTCTTGCTCACAATAAATATATTATTGTTGTTATTATTATCATTTATTTCTATTTCTTTTTCAAAATATTTCTTAATGTAGGAAAGTCAAAGCTACACAATATCAAAAGAAAAGAAAAAATTTATAGTTTGACCTTTAGTACATTAGACGTTCAGGATTGATTGTAGGTGCATAAGAAAAGGCCCTTCAATAACTCCAATGGCTTTGAGGCAATTTATAGAGAAGTACTTTTACTTTGAAGACAACAAAAATTCGAAGTCATTCAAACACTCTAAAGTGTTAACATATAGAGCATCTACTGCCTACCTAGGTCTAGACGATAAGCATATTTCGTTTTGTATATGTGGACTGTATACTTCAAAAGAAATCCTTTCATCTAATGGTTGTAAGCTAAATAAAAATGTATTTGTCTATTGGTTAAAAGATAAGCAAAATCAATTTGGACAATTGAAATGATAATTGGATGAAGTTTCATGATACACACGAAGATAGTGTAAGTGTACATAAAAATTCCTATCAGATGAAATGTATAATATGAAATTATGTTACAGAAATAACACGAGGAGTTGGTATTAGGCCTATGAATAAAAGTATAATACAATGAAACAATGAACTAAAGACTCAATTAAAATGATTAGTCAGACTCATTGATATTCATCTAATAGACGATTTAAAACATAATAGAGAATCGTCTAGTGAGAAAGGAATGGTGAATAAGGTATACAATAACAATTCAACTTTGTCTGCATGAGCTAGAATAATCCTTAGATTTAGCATACATCCACTCGAGTTCATAATATTTACATATCACTTTCTACATTTATCTTATACTACATAAAAATGTATATATTACAACCTTATATCCTTACTTCATATCATACATATTTCTTACTTACACTCATTATACAATAAACATTGCAGGTAGAAAAAGGTTTATCAAGGAATTGTTGTATATTATCGATGACAAGAAGAAAGTTATAACTACTAGTCTATCTAACACTAAGGAAATATCTAAACTTTGTGTGAAGGTCAATGTAGAGTGAACAATTTCTCCGAAAAAAATTGAATTCTCCACCATATTAGTACTCTAGTTATTTCTTGAGAAGTAATAAACATTGATTGCACTAAAAATCTTAAACATCTTGAAAAATTTTCTTCACAATAAAAACACAAGAAAGTGGATTAATTTTATAAGTGATCACTCACCAATGAGTGCCAAATAGATCAAAATCAGACCTCTAACACCTATTTTGTTATGTTAGATCAAAATATTCATATAGAAACGTGTAAGAGAATTAGTTTTTTTATTTTATTTTTTTTAAATATTTCGTGGCTATAAATGTATAAATAGTCCTCTTTATTCTATAATAGAGGTTAATTACTTAACTCTCTTTAGTCCTCTTTATCAATGTTCACTTTTTCTACAATCATCGTTAAATTTTAAACTATCAATATATCAATCTTTTATCAATAAAATTAATTTTAAAAATTGATAAAAGTTGAAAATTTTAAATATGTATGTTTTATATTTTATTAATTTTTATATTTTACATTTGTTTATGTCTTTATTTTAAAAGAGTTTGATAGTATTTTCTATAAGACCTTGTATAGTTTCTATACAATATGATATTATTACTTTTTATTTATTTATATTAAATATCATGTCTACGTGTTTTTTTATTAATAAATAATGTCAAATCATCGAAAATTATTGATAATAAGTGTAAATTTAGTATATCATAATATTTAAAAAATATAATAAAATCAACTCAATTAATTAGTGTTGGTAATATGTTTGATTTGTGTTAAGGATAAGAGGGAGTATGCTTACGTACCACACCAAATAAATTCTAGTTGATTTTCTTAGTTAGTAGAACTTGGAAAACTTCAAACATGGCCCTCTCTAGTTTAGCTGGAGGCACGAGGCGTCACCATCAGCCAAAATCATTGACTTCGTACACATTTTATATGCCAACAACTAACACAATGTACTCATTTTATTTGTTTTCCTTGAGACAAACTATAAATTCAATATAATTATACAAAATACTAATATAAAACAAAGCTGAAATATCACACAAGTCATCTTAAACAAGTCATTGACGCTCATAATTGAGTTTGCTAATAATTAAACAACCTATCCTACATTTGAATGTGTCACAATTAATTTTCCTAATCTTGTATTAATAACTCAATAATAATTTGTGATTTTAGTTCAGTGATACCAGTGGTTAATGTACAACATGCTGATTAATGAACAACGCCCCTTATAATCTGTCTTGAGACGTGGAAAGCAAAATAGAAGACGCATCACATAAATTAAATATCGATAACATTAAACTTAAAAAAGGTTTAAAATATGTTTTGAATTTTTAAATGTTACAGAATAAACTTCTTACGTGATTATAATATATACTTTATTTATGATGTTACTAAATAATATTTGAAATATTTAGATATCGGTAGATATATAAATCTTCAAATTCAATCTTGGAAGGACTTAAAAAGAGTTTTATGTGCTTTATATTTATTTCTTCTTATTGTAACAAGGAATTCATTTGAACTCCAATGACAAGAAAAAAGAAGTGTGAATGAATATTTAAAGATTTACAAATTATTAAGATCAAAATCAATTCGAATGATGAGAGTTTATATGTTAAGATGGCTAGATTTATAAGTGAACTTAATAGAGATATCTAAGATGTGACAGAGACATTGGTCAAACGATGTTGAAATTTCATTCTGTTTTTCATTCTGTTGGCGAACTTGGAGATGCAACTCATGAGCTCTCAATATTTTTAGAGGCTTATCCTATGTGAGCTTTTCGAGATCTCTGGCCTTTGTGATAGATGTTGTTTTGGAATGCTATTGAGAGCAAGAAAGCTCAACTTGACTACATGACAAAAAATATAATAACTTCAACTTTGAATTTGGATGAGTTTTTCAAGGTATCACAGTTTTCTTCAGCAAAGGAAATATGGGACATTTTGAAAGTAACCCATGAAAGAACAAGTGATGTGAAGCGTACAAGAAAGCATACTCTCATCCAAGAATATGAATTATTTAGAATGCAGGCTAGAGAAACCATAGCAGATGTGTAGAAAAGATTCACACACATTGTGAACCATCTCATTGACCTCGGGAGGATCATTGACAAAGAGGAGTTTAACATAAAGATCTTGAAGTGTCTTGACAGAACTTAGCAACCAAAAGTCACTACAATTTTTGAAACGAAGGATCTCACTACCTTGAGCAAAACAACCTTATTTGGAAAACTCAGGGAACATTAGCTTGAAATGAATAGGCTAAAGGATCAGGAAAATAGAGACAAAAAGGCTAGGGGATTAACATTCTGCTTTTGAAGAAACCAGTGAGACTGGATCCAGTGAGGGTAGTGAAACAAAAACCTTAAACATGCTCACCAGAAAGTTTAGCATGTTTCTGAAAAAAGAAGGGGAAAGAGAAGAATAAGTAAACAAAGAGGTATCCCAAGAAAATTGATTCAAGTTTTGCTAATTTTACTTGCTTTGGTTGTGGCAAACAGGGACACATTAAGATGGAGTGGCCCAATCTGGTGCATAAAGAAAGGACTTTATTAAAAGAAGCCCTGCAAGAAGAACAAAGGAAAAATGGCCTACATTCCATGGGATGAAAATGATTCTACAGCCAACTCTTCATCAAGGAAGATGAGGAGGTCAACTTGTGTTTGATGGCCAGAGACCAATGTGATGTAAGTAGTGCTAGCTCTAATATTTCTAGAATCACAAGAACTATAGCACCTTGCTTCAAGCATTTTTTGAAATATATGATGAAGCAAACATATTGGTCCCGACAAATAATCGATTGAAAGGCTTAAACAATTGATTGGAAGAAAGAGTAAACTCACTGGAATAAGAACTGAAAAATGTGAACTATGATTTTGAACAACTTAACATGATTTATCAGTCTTCTAACCATGAGGGTGAGTCCAATAAACCATCCAAATATGAGAATTGTGAGGCTCTGCAAGCCAAAGTAAAGTATCTTGTGAAAACCTCTTCAAATTGGCTATGGCAACTGTAAATTTGAATGTTGTCTTGGGTTCCCAAAATTATGTGTTTCTCAAAGTTAGCATTGGTTTCAGACCTGTTTTTCAAAAGAAAACCAAAAAGTTCAACAACTTTTTCAAACACAGCAAAAAGCAAGCCTCACCCTTCCAAACTTGCTTTTATTGTTTGAACAAAGGTTATTTTGCTAGGACTTGTAGAATTAGGCTTTTTGATGTTCCAAATGGCTTAGTAAGGTGGGTACCAAAGGGTACTTTTAACAGTTCTGGACCCAAGTTTAATAGGGTACCACTTTTTAAAAATTAATTTGTTTTACAGGAGAAAGGTGCAGCCAAGAATAAGCTTTAGTATCTAGATAGTGGCTGCTCCAAACATATGACAGGATATGCATCTTTGCTCACCAGTTTCATTGAAAAGCATGGAGGTTTTGTCACCTATGGAGACAACAACAAGGGCATGATTGTTGGTAGTGGAAACATAGGAGTCAAAGGCACTCTACTCATCAAGGATGTATTGTTAGTAGAAGGATTGAAGCACAATTTAGTGAGCATCAACCTGTTGTGCGACAAAGTCTTTCAAGTCACATTTCAACCTGAAATATGTCTCATATCCAGTACATATTCAAGGGAAACACATCTTGTTGCTAAAAGAGTAAATAATGTATATATGCTAAACATTGATTGCATTAATTCCAAAATCAATTGCTTGTTGTCCATCAATGATGAAACTTGGTTGTGGCATAGGCACATAGCTCATATACATATGCATAATTTAAATAGAATTGCATCTAAAGAGCCTGTGATTGGCTTACCTAAAATCAAGTTTGAGAGGGATAGAATATGTGAAGCATGTCAAAAGGGAAAATAAACTAAAAATTCTTTCAAACAAAAAAATGTTGTTTCAACTATAAGGCCTCTTGAACTGCTTCACATGGATTTATTTGGACCCTCTAAGACTATGAGCATAAGTGGTAGTTACTATGGCTTGGTGATTGTTGATGATTTTTCTAGGTTCACATTGACTCTCTTCATTTTTTCCAAGGATGATACATTTGACGTCTTTAAGAAACTTGCAAGATAATCCAAAATGAGAAAAATTACACTATTGTTGCCATCAAAACTGATCATGGTGGAGAATTTCAAAATGAAAGATTTGAAAGATTTTGTGAAAAAATTGGCATTAAACACAATTTTTTAGCTCCAAGAACTCCACAGCAAAATTGGATTGTGGAGAGGAAAAAATAAAGTCTTGGAAGAACTTTGTTGAATGAAACAAATCTTCTAAAATATTTTTGGGTTGATACAATAAATACTGCTTGTTATGTTTTAGATAGAGTGTTAATTAAACTCATTTTAAAGAAAACCCTATATGAGCTTTTCAAGGGAAAAAAACCAAAAAATTCACATTTAAGAGTTTTTGGCTGCAAGTGTTTTATTTTAAAAAATGGCAAAGATAATCTAGGCAAGTTTGATGCTAAGACAGATGAAGACATCTACCTAGGCTACTCATCACATAGTCATGCATATAATAAGATAACTATTTTGATTGAAGAAACTGTACACATTACTTTTGATGAGATTAATCAAAGAATGCAGGAAGCACCTAAATTAGCTGCAGTAGATGAAGAAATAAATGGGTTTCAAAGGTTGAAAATCATTGCAGAGCAAAACAACAAGGAAAATTTTGCAGTAGAGTTGCGAGCAGGTGGAACAGTGGCAAATTCTACACCTCATACAGCCACTGAAAGAACAAATTTACCTGAACAATGGACGATACCAAGGGACTTGTCTTTAGACAATGTGATTGGTCAAATTCAGAAAGGAGTATCCACTAGAAACTCAATAAATCTGTTGTGTGAACATATGGCTTTTGTGTCTCAAATTGAAAAAAAAATAGTGCATGATGATTTAAGAGATAATAACTGGATCAGTGCAATGTAAGAAGAATTAAATCAATTTACTAAAAATGATGTTTGGTGTTTAGTTCCTAAAACAAGTGAAATGAATTTAATTGGCACAAAATGAGTGTTCAGGATAAAATGGGCGAGCAAAGGAATAAGGTTAGGCTAGTAGCAAAATGATGTAATCAAGAATAAGAAATTGACTATGGTGAAACCTATGCACATGTTGCTAGATTATAAGTTGTTAGACTATTACTTTCCTATGCTTGCTTGTGTGGATTTTAAACTAATTTAAATCGATATGAAAAGTGCATTTTTAAATGGATTCATAAATGAGGAAGTTTATAAGACACAAACCCCAAGTTTTGAAGACCACAAGTTGCCTAGACATGTCTACAAGCTCAAGAAAGCTCTCTATATGTTGAAGCAAACACCTACATAGTAGTATGAAAGGTTAAGTAATTTTTACTGTCAAAGAGCTATCAAAGAGGACAAGTAGATAAGACTCTCTTTATCAAAACAACTGAAAATGACATTATTCTTGTGCAAATTTATGTTGATGATACAATATTTGGATCAACTAATGAGCTACTTTGCCAATAATTCGTTTCAGCTAGCAACTAATGAACTCTATCTCATAGTTAGCAGGGCAGACATCATGTTTAGTATGTATGTGTGCAAGATTTTAAGTCAATCCCAAATATAATTTTTTTAAATTATGGATTGTACAATCCAAAATATATTTTTTATATTTTGGATCCATAATATATTTTTTTATTCTAAATTTTACAATCCAAAAAATGTATATATTTTATTTCGGATTATATAATCCAAAATGCATTTTTTTATATTTCGGATCCCACAATTCAAAAGATAATTTTTAATTCTAAATTATACAATCAAAAATAAAAAAAAGGTTACCAATTATAAGATTTATTTAATTTTTTTCATCAAAATTATAATAGTCATTTTGTCAAATGTATAGAGCTACATGAAGAAAGTATGGAGGTACAAGTATGCATCAAAACTCAACTCACTTTGGCCCACTAAAACCACGTTGCCCATTTATATTTTTTTCGCACCAATGTTGGTAAGACAATTGCTTCATGCATGCCATCAAATGTTTCCTGCACCCATCAACTTTTCAAAATTCCAATTGCGTCCTTTGACACTTTTATTTGAAAAGAGAGGTGCATTGTAGTTCCCTTGTCGGTGGTGGCAACTTCGGTGATGGTAACGGAGACATTTTTCTTCAACAACTTGTTGTGGAGAAATTTGGGTTATTTTAGAGATAAGGAAAAGCCATATATGTTGTGCATTTTTTTTTTTTTTTTTTTTTTTTTGGAGTTTAGTTACGTTACAGACTGTCAAAAAATCGTGTTATGGAAGAGACTTTCAGAATATTCTGAAATAAATTTAGGAGAAAGGATTTTCCAAAAGTCAAAAATGTATTCAAATACCCTTTTCAAAGGGCATTTTTGTCTTTTCTTAGGTAAGCAACTGCCAAATTCCTAACATGCCGCAGGTGAAGTTTGCATAAGTTTCCCTCACGTTTTTGTTGGAGAAAACCACAAATTGTTTCTGAATTGTACATATCATGTAATTAGTTAAATTCATTCAAATCATAGGATGAACTTAATCAATTAACCACAAAATGTGTAGAACTTTTTCCACGTCAAAGAAATATATTAAATAAAAGAGTAAAATTGCATTAACTTATCCTCTATGAAATTATATTAGTGACTAAGCTGTAGAAAAAGATATTTACTTGTGAGCCAATTATTTTGTAGCAAAGCATTGAAATAAAGTGATAGAGGGGAAGAAGAGGAGCAGTGCGGTTGTTGGTATTTGGGTCGTAAATAAAAATAAGATTGGAATAGTGGGGAGGGCAATGAAGGGTAGGTGTCAGTTGGCACCGCAGGAGAAGAGAAGAAGAGGGTTTTCTCGGATTCTAGGTTTTTGTTTGTGTCCCTGAAGAAGGAAGAGAAAGGGATCTTGATAGTTGTGAAAGATTGAGGAGGTGAGGGAGGGAGAAAGGGAATGGATCAATCTTTCCTCGTAATGCTATCCAATCTGCTACACCTCCACAACTCCCTCGACCCAACCACCTCCCTCCTCTCCGACTCCCTCTCCTCCACCACCGCCAACCCCTCCTCCCTCCTCCACTCCTCCTCCATCGCCCCCCTCCTCTTCTTCACCATCGCCTCCGTCCTCTCTTACGTCTCCTCCACGCGCCCCTCCTCCTCCCCTCTCAACCCCAACACCACCACCGCCACCACCACCAACAACAACAACCCTAACACCACCACCAACAACAACGCCTCCTCCGACTACTCCGTCTCCGCCTTCCGCGCTCTCTCCACGGAACACATCTGGTCCCTCGAAGCCCCTCTCCGCGACGCCCACTGGCGCTCTCTCTACGGCCTCTCCTACCCGGTCTTCACAACCGTCGTCGACAAGCTCAAGCCCCACATCGCCCTCTCCAATCTCTCCCTACCCTCCGACTACGCCGTCGCCATGGTCCTCTCCCGCCTCGCCCACGGCCTCTCCGCCAAAACCCTCGCCGCCCGCTACTCCCTCGATCCCTATCTCGTCTCCAAAATCACCAACATGGTCACGCGCCTCCTCGCTACCAAGCTCTACCCCGAGTTCATCAAAATACCTGTTGGCCGCCGCCGCCTCCTCGAGACCACCCAGGCCTTCGAGGAACTCACCTCCCTCCCCAACATGTGCGGCGCCATCGACACCACCCCTGTCCACCTCCGCTCCAACCCCAACACCAACCCTAACCTTAACCCCTACCGCTGCCGCTACGGCTACCCCTCTTTACTCCTCCAGGTGGTGTCCGACCACAAGAAGATCTTCTGGGACGTCTGCGTCAAGGCCCCCGGCGGCACCGACGACGCCACCCACTTCCGCGACAGCCTCCTCTACCACCGCCTCACCTCCGGCGACGTCGTCTGGGACAAGGTCATTAGCGTTCGCGGCCACCACGTGAGGCCTTACGTGGTCGGCGACTGGTGCTTCCCTCTCCTGCCCTTTCTCCTCACACCCTTCTCCCCCAGTGGGATGGGCACCCCTGCGCAGAACCTGTTCGATGGAATGCTTATGAAGGGAAGGTCCGTGGTGGTGGAGGCCATTGCGCTTCTGAAGGGGAGGTGGAAGATTCTTCAGGATTTGAACACCGGTGTCCATCATGCCCCCCAGACCATCGTCGCCTGTTGCGTGTTGCACAACCTCTGCCAGATTGCGAGGGAGCCGGAACCCGAGCTGTGGAAGGAGCCCGACGAGAGTGGACCCCCGCCCAGGGTCATGGACAGCGAGAAATCCTTTCATTACTATGGTGAAAAACTGAGGCAAGCCCTTGCTGATGATCTGCACCACAAGCTTTCCTCAAGATAGTACTTTCTTACTTACTTTGCCCCCTTTTTACTATTATAACTGCCAACTGTCTCGCAAGATAGCAACCAAATTGCGTGTTTTATGAGAAGATGTGTGTTTTAGTTTTTAATAACTTCTGAGCTTGCTGTCGTTCATAACCGGGTGTAGAATTAGAATACATGATAAGATAGATTAGTGGCGCTGTCTAAGTGTAATGGCGTGCCTCTCGTCTTGTGAATGTGGAGAACTGAACTACTAACATTGTTTTCTATTCGTATATGATATGTTCATCTGGCTTCAACTCTAATCCCATTCTCTCCTTCATTTGCTTTCGTCTTTTACATCCTTTGTTCCTCCTTCAAGGTTAAAATTTGCTTCCTTTTGACACTTTTACTGAGATCGATAGGTCCTGAGTTCTTGGTTTGATTTTGTGGTGGTTCGGTGTTTAATCCGCAACCTCTTCAATGAAATTCGTTGGTAGCAATGAAATATGTTGTTTGCTTCGGTCTAGCTGCATGATGTTTGAAATTAATGAAATGTATATATGTATATGTGGAAGTTAGAGGCATTTGTTTTGTGATGTAAAGTTGTGTGTGTTTTTTTTGGGTCCATATTCTGGTGTAACATGGTTCACATATCGTTTACCACCATCTTTTCTATCAGTAAGATATGAGACATATCTTTTCTATCAGTGAGATATGAGACATCTTACTTAGATACAGTGTCTGGTAATGCGTCGAGGAAGGAAAAGTTTACGTCAAGTGATGCAAAAGGTTCAAGTTATATTTTCCATATTGTTGTGAAAAATCATCGCGTCGGTGATGGCCGACTGCAAACATAAAAGAAAAATGTAGTTCAAAACAAAGATAATCCAAACTGTACGAGACAATGCATGTAAAAATAAAGCCGAGAAATACTGATAAAAAAAGGAATATTTATGATGAAACTAGCTAAAATTAACGAATTCGTCGTAGCATTACATTTTAGAAAATGGCAAGAATGAATTCAAATTCCGTAATCAAGGCAATGTTTTTGTGAAGATGATTAAGTAATGAACGAAACGATCATGCGCCATCTCCAGTCCAACTGATTGTACAAAATATTTTAGCATATTACGCTTTAGAACTTTTCTAACAATTTGTGAGAGGCCAACACGGCACATTTTAGTATCCTCTTCCAGCGAACATGTTACGCCATAATACAACCAATTTCTGTTTCCTAAAAGCGACTAACAAGGAAATGCAGTAACTACATGTGAATGTACAATCGGTAAGTAACACAAATATCAAAGCAAAACATTGAAAACTGAACAAAAATTGATAATGGATACGAAGAGAGTGAGCTTATCGGAATGTGCATCATGGTGGACATTTTTCACTCTTTCCGAACAATCGAATCGCTAGCAGCTTCCAATAATTTTAGTTTCTTAAACAGCTAAAATCTCCTACAACGGTACAAAGTAAGTAACTGATTCATAGGATGTAAAGTACACCCACACAACACAAGATACAATAAAATTAAGATTAAAATTTTCAGACTCACAAACGTATGGTTATACAAAAGCATTCATTAATACAGGTGACAGGAAATTATTACCACCCATCGAGACAAAGCTAATCTAATTCTACAATTCATATATTAATTCTTAGACCAACGATCTGTAGACTATTTTACAATTTGAGCTCCTTCAAAAAGAATCAGAGTTGCATTTCATTATGAACCTGTACTTTTTTAAATGGTGTGCTAGCAAGAGCTTCGGATAACAAAACAATAATCAGTTCCAGCGCGAACTAGACACAAATCCAAATATGGTCGAGCCGCACAAGGCTTCTTCTGCTTTAAATTTTATTGAACCTTCGCAAGGCTTCGGCTAGATACACCGTGCAATAATTTGACAAACCCAAGAAAGCTTAATTTTCCATCAGTGTGGCGTATCCAGTCATGAAGAACAACATGAACAGGGATTGAGGGACCAAGTCCAAGTTCCTAAAACAATATTTTGAAGAAATATGATGGGGATTAGCCATATATACTCATGAACTAAATAGTAATTTAAAAATTTTCAATGATTCCCTATGATTAACAAGAGTCACGTCAGTATATTCTTGACAGATCCAGCACTAATCAGTTGCAGGTAACTGCAGATTCCTTAGATGTATATATATATATATACAAAGTGACAGATAGAAAGTGTGCTTGCATTAAATTATGCAAGAGATGCCATCAGATGTAGTTACTCAATTACTTTGGGAAGTCCTTTGTTAAATTTGGTTGGAGGGCCATGCATGTTAAGGGCGTCTTTAGTCTCTTCACCTATTATGGGAAAGGGTGTGTTTTATGGCCAAGCATCTTTATGGCGCGATCGTAGATTGGGCAGCCTTGCCATTACTTTTTGGTTCTTTAGTTTCTTAACTTTCCCTATTGTCTATGGAGAGGATTCCTATCCTCCATTGGTTGCACTTTCTGTTTTCTGCAACTACCCGCTCCATTTGTCTTTAGTTTCCTATGTAACTACCCCTACCATTTTCCTTCACTTTCCCTACAGTCTACGGAGGATTCCTTATCCTCCTTAAGTTGTACTTTCTGTTATTTCTAAATAAATTTTGTAACTACCCCCTCCACTCTTGAAAAAAGAAGGATTACAACCTACCTCAATTAAAGGAACTAACGGTAAATGCAGCTTTAAGAATAATAACTAATAGTCTAAGAGTGAAGTGTTCTTTTTAGAACCTACTGAAGCAAGCTCTTCAATGACAATAGCCCTATTTCCATCTTTATCAAAAAGCTCATAGGCACAGCGAGCGTGTTGCTCCCAACGATCAAGAGCTTCAAGTTGATGCACACTTAACGCAGCTGCACAGAATTCTTCAAAATCCATCCTTCTATATTGTAATGAATTCAGCTGTCATAGAAAGAGAAATATCAAGAACATGTAAAAGAGAAAGGGATATATCTATATACACAGAACACGGTAGTTTTACCGAGGAAAGAAAGTCTGGGATGCGAGACTCTTTCATAGCATCTGTTGCATATTTCATCAAGGCCTGCCCAGAAAATATGAATTAGAGAAATTTGCGGAATCTAACATTGATAAATTTCACACACATTACGTGATCACTAACCTTGTTAACATTCTCTAAAGATATGCTGCCATTTTTGCTAGGTTCTAGCAGTGAAAATTGCTCCCTCAGATAATAGAGTTCATCAGCAGTCAATGTTTTTGACAAGGCCTGCCAAAGAGACAAAGAAAATTAATTAGTCAATTACAGGAGACAAATAAATTTAAAAAACTTGTGGTCAGAAGTACGCACCCTTAAGGCAGCCTTGCGTAAGGATGATGATCTCATATATGTTTTCATGAGCTTAAATATTAAAATATCAAGTGGAACTTTTACATTATTGTAATTCCGTATCCAAGGATGACCTGCAAGCACAACATTATTGGTGGCAGCTTGAAAAAATAGCTTACAAGAAGTCAATGATGTTACAGGAAAAAAGAAAAAAAACTCACTTAGAGCCTGAGCAGCAGATATCCGCTTCCGTGGGTCCTTATTCAATAAGCGTTTCACAAAATCCTTTGCTTCTGAAGATAAAGATGGCCACGGTGCTTCATCAAAGCTAGGATCAGCTTTCAGAACTGCCCTAAAAATACCAGACTCTGTTCGGGCCCAAAATGGACGACTACCACATAAAAGAATATATGCTATGACGCCTATACTCCACACATCAGCCTCTGTGCTATAAGATCTATGCAGAACTTCGGGAGCCACATAGTATGCACTTCCAACAATATCATTAAGCCTTTCATCTGTAAGATTCAATTCAAGAAACAAGATCATTACCAAGCTCTCATGAGGTAAAGGATAGTACTACCAACTACCAGGTAAGGATTCGTAAGGAAGACCTGGTCTGACAAAATCTGATAACCCAAAGTCTATAGCTTTCAACTCAGAACTTTCATCCTTTTTAGTGTACAAAAAATTCTGAAACGAAAAATGCAAGGGGGTTAGATATTATGTAACATTGTCGAAGTTGAAATTCATATTCAATGTATACACACACATATATATGTATATCCAACAAACAGAGGGGGGTTATATAGAAAAACAATTTCTTAATGGAATTTTCTTTGCTTTTATTTATCGTTTACTTTGTTTCCTAACCATCGAAACCTATATTAAATAAGCTAATGCTTGAGCTAGCGCCCAAGTGACTGGTTAACTAAATACAATAAGTTAGGTCACATACTCATGGCTTATATTGACCTATAAACTACAACTGAACGATGTTTGAACTGAGAAGGTAAAAAAAAAAAAAAAAAAAAAAAAAAAAAAAAAAAAAAAACAAAAAAA
>Ga0209700_106073_pt1 | contig 19301 bp, 10 predicted proteins | sample SiratroredBW_FD_187528 | JGI IMG/M metagenome (GOLD analysis project Ga0209700, IMG submission 187528) | Root nodule microbial communities of legume samples collected from California, USA - Siratro red BW (SPAdes) (version 2) | ecosystem: Host-associated > Plants > Roots > Nodule | place: USA...
CTCATTTTCTTAACCCTAACAAAATAGTTAGGATTTTTTTTTTTTTTTATCCTTTGTATTCCTATATGCAGTAAACACATATAATTTAGATAAGAATAATAAGTATAATAAAAGTGAAATTATCTTTATTTTATTTTTTTAAAAAAGATAGATAAATAAAAAAAGCTTCTAAAATTTTGACATTTAAAAAATAAAGAATGTTTCTCTATTATTTAAAATTTATTAAAAGTTATAAATTTGGAAGTGATACATTAAATAAAACGTATAATTTATATATAAAAAAAAACTGTAACTTTGAGTCTTGTTAAAATTTATTTTTAAAGATAATATTATTTAAAAAAAAGTATAGTTTTCGATTGCTTAACATAATTTATTATTTTATGAAATAATAAATTATTTGTAAAATATGTAAAAACAATTTTTAATCAAAATGAATTAAATTTTGATATAATTAATTAAATGTGAAACAAAGTCAACATAATCTATTATATGTTTATAAAAGAAATAAAAAATAATTTTTCTAATCAAGTTTAACATATTTTATATTTACTTTTGATTGTATACTTAAACAACTAAAATATATTTTTATATATATTAAATCATGTCAAATCAAAATATCTTGTATAGTCTAATGCACACAAATTAAGTGATTAAATACATGCAAGTGTTGTTTGATGACTTAATATCTCATATCTTTTTTTTATATAATAGAAACTTGATTGCATAAAATTTAAATATAAATATTTATACATCATATATTTTAAAATATAGTTTTGCATATAAGATTTAATAAAAATATCTTTATACAATAAAAAAATAAAATTACACTTCTCCGTTCACTGAGGAGTCACACCACCTGTCAAATTCTCTGTTCACGTGTAATACATAATCATCGTAGATTTAAAAACAAAACAAACATCATACAAAAAGAAGGGTAAGCTAGAGAGTTTAAAAAAATATATATTTATAAATTAAATTTCTATCTCAACCAAAGTACAACAAATTAGGCTTTCATAATTCATCTCATACATCACATTATCATTATCACATCTTTACAATAACTCATATTATACATATACTGACTCACATACAAAGACATTGGACTCTTTACTTCTAGAAGACTCACGTATTGAGTTAGATTTAGATATCTGCACCTGTCATATATCATTCCATTTGTTTCGATCAATTCGTATTTCAAACCTCAAATACAATTCCCATATGCATAGGGTTAATCCTCATATGTTCTATTCCAACCAACTCATATTTTAAATCTCGGACATGGCCATACGAACCTCCTTCAACTCTCACCACACCTGGTAATCTTCATTTATATGATTCCAATATACCAGTAGAGTCAGGATACCTCCTTAAATCAAATCTCCAAACAATGCACATTCTAACAATTCACAACATATGTATATCATTTCCTTAAGATACTATGTCTCACTACAACAAAAAGACTATTTAGATACTAATTTTTAGCTACCAAATAAAATAGTTGCTAATTGTGACCAAAATAACCACCAAATTAGGTTTTGGTTGCTAAATAACTATAAAATAAAAGTAACGATTGAATCTAATGACCAATTAAGTCAAGATAAGTGGTATATAACATTAGCTACCAATGTTTTAGCCACTTATACCATTAAATTCTAAATTAGTCTCTAACTTAATTAGATATGAATTTATAATCTAACAGTATAAGTTACTAAAACCTTGGTAGCTAATGTTAGATACCAATTATCTTGACTTAAGTGGTCACTAAATTCAATCATTTCTTTTATTTTGTAGTTATTTAACAACTAAAACATAATTTAGTGGTTATTTTTGTCATAATTATCAACTATTTTATTTAGTAGCTAAAATTTGGTATTAAAATTGCTTTTTTCTTATAGTGTCTCGATCATTATTCCATATCATTTACCAACATTGATACAACATCATACCATACATAAACATTCATTCAATTCAATTCAAATTCATCCAACATTTAAACTAGCTTCCTTACCTGAATTCACATAGAGCTCAAAAAATCTGAAATCACGGACAACTCAAACTCAGTCTAAGATTTTGATAAGGCAGTCTTACTCTAATCGTCGTCATGGGTTTGATAGCAGACTTTGATCGTGAATATAATAACAAATGAGATCAGAAATCTAGAGAGAAAACATAGAATTTTAGAGAAACGATTTTAGAGAGAGGGTGTTCTTTTATAAAAATCAAAATTGAATGACTAATTTATTTTATTTATTTAAACTTTTCACTTCTAATAATAAAGTATTCAGGTGGCATCTTATTTATCTCTAAAGCTAAATTCGAGGTTAGTTTTGTTCCTGGAGCTATTTTCTAAGATATTACATTTGTGCTTCATCTAACAGAATCAAATGTTGTGCATATGTTTTGTCTGATAAGATTTGCTTGGACATAAGCGAGTATACATAGTTTAATAAGTTTTTTCTTGAATAGACAATGAGTATACTTCAGATACATGGACAAAAACTACACATTAAAAAGTTTTCAAATAATCAATATTTCTTTTATCAATAATGGTAGATATACAAGGATAAAAATTACACACTAAAAATGTAAATAAACAAGAATGATAGAATAGAGAGATGGAGACAAGTGTTGGAATTATATTAAGATCAAGCATTGAGATTAAATAAAACTTAAACAAATTTGCATTCCCTATTCACATATGCAATTTATAATTTTTTTTTTTTTGTTTCTATTGCTTAACCAAGTTAATTCCTTAATTAAGGTTACTTAGGGATTGAAAAACAATCAATCAATTCCTTGACTTGATGAAATTTACTCCCTACATTAAGATCAACTTACTATAATAATATAGCTAAGGATTACTCTCCATTTCCAGTAGTTGCACTTTTATGGTTGATTGAGTTTGATTATGAAAGATAAATGTATTTCCCAATATCATTTAACCTCAAAGATCAAGTATTAGTAGCAAAGGTCTACAATATAAACATTAATAACAAAATTCAACCAAATGATAACCTAATCTCTGTTTTGTTGTCCTTAGTTAGTGAGGTTATTCCATCTCCATACTAGATATGATACAATTCTTGTTAGAAACTCTAAATAACTCTAGATGTTCTTATTTAATATATATTTATATTCATACCAAGGGATGTGAAGGATCTCATCACCTTTTATTTATTCATCTTTGGATAAACTTTTCAAAAGTTTGGATTGAATCACTCTAATGTAGAAAAAAATATATACAAATAACATATACGATTTAGGTAAACAAATATACATGTTCATATAACCAAGTATTCTAAGATTTTATCCATTACATCACTGTTCTACTTTACTTAATTTGGGACATTTATGACTAACCCAAACAACTAGTGCAAATTTCCAATCACATGTTGTATTCGAAATTACCTACAAAATTGTCCTTGATCCGACAAATGCTTCAAATTTTTTCTAGTCACAATCAAATTTGCATACAAAATGAAAGGAAAACAAAGATGAGATGAGTTACTATGAAAGATAACCAATAAAAGTGAACACTTAGTAATGTAGTAATATGAATGAAAGTTTTATATTTTTTTTTTCATCTTAAAGTGATAGGTGTAGGGTTTAAGTGTATATAAATGAAAAAAATAAAAACGTTATATCATGTTCTTCTAAGATTACAACTTAGCATGCTTTCTCGAAAGGGAGCTAAATGTATAAAAATAAAAATAAAAAGTAGTTGTACCTAATAATTTATCTTCTTAAAAAAAATGGAAAAAAATAACACACTTGAAGATCATATAATGACTTTGCAAATTGCAACAACTACTAGTTATTATTCTATAAATTACCTACCAATGAGTTCTACTGCATCCACAATTCAAACGCAGACAAATAATGTATAAAGTTTACGTTTTTTGTCTTGCACTCTCTAGAAAAAAGAAACATGGATGCTCATTCTTTACAATGTTTCTCTTCTCATTCATTATCATCTCTTGACTTGAAGAAGGGGTATTATTTAGTATCATAAAGTTCACAAGGTGTCATTCCTTGTCTTAAAGCAATGATAATGCTAACTCCAATTATACCAAACTTAAATATCAACCACCAAATACAACTAATTTAATTAGACAATAGATATTTTTTTTGTTGATTTGGAACAAACTTATGAAGCATCACACACACAAGGAAAGTAAACTACAAAGGAAAGTAGTTTAGGAATTCAATTCTGATTAATCTTAAATTACATTAAAAAAGGTAAAGAGATAGTGTAAGTAAATAATCGAAGCAAAATGAACAAAACTGTCGAAATAGCGTCGATCACAAGGTCGACGCTAAAACATTGAAAACTAGTTGAAATTAATATTGGCCTTTAGTCTCCTTTACTTTTTGACATAGTATATAGGGAAATTCTTATCGGCACTCCCCTAAGCTCAAGGTTAACCTTAATTGGGATTCTATCAAGCAATGCTCTCCAAACACAATGCTAGGACGAGGGTAATACCTTCAAATTCCACATAGTTTTAAACAAGTCAAAATTCTTCCATATACTATTATTATGCAAAACTTTATATGTTGACCTCACTGAGTAACTCTCTCTATTTTCATCCATCAATTTCCATTTAGCTAATAAGACTATATTAAATTTTTCAACATCCCAATCCACATTCTTCCTTAGGTTTACACATATTTTTCCATTTGATTTACGCTATCTTCGTCCCTTCGTAATCCTAACTCCATAAAAAAATTATTTGAATTTTCGTTATTATTTTACATACATTTTTTATGGTCCTATAAAAAGATAGATAGAGCAACAATAAGACTGCTAATACTGACTTAATAAGACAGACATGCCCAACAAATGATAAAGTCCTTTTCTATCTTGAGAGTTGACTTGTAATCTTACCAACAACTTGTTCCCAAAAAATTTCTTTTCTTGTGTTCCCACCTATAGTCATTCCTAAATATTTGAAAGGGATGTGCATGTAAGTACAGATTAGAACCAAGGAATATTGATACAAAGCTTTAGTGGTAATCCCAAAACCTTATATCTAGGTTTAATGAAAGTTAACCCTAAGATTAGATAATAAATCAAAGCTTCTCAGGATGCTTTTTTTTTTTATAACCAATATACTTCAATAATGAGATTCACATATGAATAAAGTATTGTCTGTAAATTGTAGTAAGCTTACCTCTACATTATTCCCACCTATTTTCGCTCTTTCATACAGATTCTTATTAATTGTCATACTTGCCATCCCTGTTAGCCCTTCTACCACTATTAAAAATAGAAAGGGTGTCATATGCTTACCTTGTCTCAAACCTCTTTTTGGTTTAAATTCTTTTGTCGGATTCTCGTTTACCTAGATAGAAATAATAAATGACTTCATACAAATCTTTTATCCACTCAATTCATTGTTGCTAAAACCTAACCTACCTATCATATAATACATAAAGTTCTAATCCATAGAATCATAGATTTTTTTCATAATCAACCTTTACCGTTAATCCACTCTTCCTTTTTATCTTAATTTCATCCACCACTTCATTTTCTATCAAGGTACTATCAAGTAAGCCTCTGACCTCTAAGAACACTAATTGACTATTGTTTATAATTTTTGAAAGTATTAATTGATCCTATTAGCCAACACTTATCATTTATAATTTTTGAAAGTATTAGTTGATCCTATTAGCCAACACTTATCATTTATAATTTTTGGAAGTATTAGTTGATCCTATTAGCTAACACTTACTGTACTATACTTAACCTACAACTTCAAGCCGATGTGAGAACCAAACCTAATGCCTAGTCATCGGCTCATCTCGGAACCTAATGCCTAGTCCTCAGCTCATCTCAGAACCTAATGCCTAGTCCTTAACTCATCTCGGAACCTAATGTTTAATCTTTGGCTCATCTCGAAACCTAATGTCTAGTTCTCGGGTCAGCTCAGTACTGGCCAACAAACCTACTACTCAAGGTCAGTCTAGGAAGTCAGCCAAAACCCAAGTTCTCAGCACAGGGATTATGTCATAAACCTTGAAACAGGTGCTAACAAAGGAAATTAGAGAAAATCATCCAACTAATGAAATTAATAATCATTGGTTTTAAGGAACAGTGAAAAAGCACAATACCCAACACCAGGAAACTTCATATGAACCATTGATTCAGTCACCATCCAACAGTCCAAATCCAACGACCTTTCATTCACAAGAATTAACCCTTTTGATACATTTAATGCCAAACAAAAAATCATGCACCCACTTCTCCTCCTAGAATATTTCAAAAGACTTTTTGTGACTTCCACTCATACTTGAGTCGCTTTGGGGGGTCTGTGTATTGTACTCAACCTACTCCTTCAAGTCAGTGTGAAAACCAAACCTTATGCCTGGTCCTCGGCTCAACTTAGTACTAGCCAACAAACATACTACTTGGGGATGATATAAGAAGCTCAAATCTTAACACAACTTAAAATGACCTGACAACTTGAAACAAACATTAATCCAAGTGATTAGTATAGAATCACTTCACTAATTATACTGATAATTGTGGACTTTGATGAACAGTGACTAAGTCCATAACCATCCCTATAAATAGAAGGGATGCTCCCATAGATATGACGATTGTCCCTATACACACTTACTATACTTATTCTGACTTGAGCTTCAGAGTATCCTTACAAGTACCTCCACTTAATCCGAGCTTGAAGAGAAAAATTTCAATAGTTGAAGTCGGTCTTACACCTGCTCACCCATCCCATTCTAATATTTCGCATAAGAAGACTTACTTTATACATACTTTCTACCAAATATATTGTTCTGAATTTGTTTAAATTGATAGAGTTTTCCTTTTTTAATACTAAGATAACGAAAGATGCATACATTATTTAAGGTGTTTATATATATATATATATATATATATATATATATATATATATATATATTAATAATTAGAGTTAAAACATGAGTGGTTTCATCTGATTTAGATATGATTCTCTTAAAAGATTGATCAAATATAACAATATTAAAATTTAATTTGCATCAGATAATGATAATTTTGAAAGATTGATCAAATATAACAACATTAAAATTTAATTTGCATCAGATAATGATAATTTTTTATGCACAGTTTTATTATATCTAAGAAGATGTTACAATCCGATATTTATACATTAATTTCTAACTAAAAAATCAATTACTAAAATTATTAAATTAAAATATTAATACTCTACCAAATTCATAGAAAGAAAAGAGAGTAGACAGAAAGGCATCCAATCTCAACCTAATGCATCTATGTATTTAATGGTAATAATAATGTACTATTTAAAAGTAAACTATTAAAAATAAAATTATAAATTTATTAATAATTACATTTATTTACTGTTTTAAATAATTAATAAAGTATAATTCCATCAATTATTATTATAATTAATGAACATAGAATAATTTGAATTGGGTTACAACAAAATTATGTTAAATATATTATTACAAGAATTTGGCATGATTGAATGTTATACTTTATTATGTTAAACATCATTAAAAGTACTTTCAAACAAAAATATTTCGCTAGGTTACAAGACAACAAAAATTGCCCATATAAAAACTGGGAATTAACAAGGTGCCGAATACTTTGGAGGGGATGAAGATCTCGTGCACATTCTTATTTCTATCAATTTTAATTTCTATAAGCTGGGCAAGAGTATGTAAGGTAAATATTTTAGTAGCAATATTAGTTAATGATAAGAATTAATTATTTATAATGCATATATAATTTATTATGCATGTGTACATAATATTAATTAAATGAGGTATGTACAGGTGGTTATCTACACTATCAGGGTGGACTTCCAGGCTATCTACATATTAAAAAAAAGGGTTAGTATGTTCTGTTATGTACATAAATGTGTACCTACTATGTTTAAATTTTAGGTATATTTATGTATAGTTTAACTTAGTGATAGATATGAATATAAATGTGGTATGTTTAATATATGTTACATGTTACCCTGATTAGTCTTGAGATTGATAATAAATTGAGTTTATTTAATATCCTGTTGGGCCTTATTGTATTAATTTGGAGATTTTCCATAATAATTGGTAGCAAAACTTTTATGTTCCATTTTAAGTATGCATGATGTCCTCTCTTTTTAACTTGCTTTAGTCTCTCATATTTTCGTTTTTTTTTTTTTCATTCTTTTATGATGTGTTTAATATGATATGAAAAATTATTAATAGATTTTAAGGTGTCCATCTATCTTAAGTTATTAAAATTCATAATGATATACAAACAAAAATTATTTTTCTTTTAAAAAAAATCATGTGGGATATATATATATATATATATATATATATATATATATATATATATATATATATATATATATTGTGTTTAATGAGGGAAACTCTTCACTTTTATTAAATTTTGTTTACATAATTTTAAATAAGTTATTTAGGGATATATTGTATTTTAATTAATTCTCACGTCTAAGTCCAAAAAAAACAAATCTTTTGAGTGAAGCTTATAATGTTAGTATACTTTTACAGGTATGCCACACAACTCAAAGAAGAGAAAGAAGAAAACAAGTGAAAGGAATACATTGATTTGATTATATATAGAAGAAGATGAATTATAAATTTTTGAAACATATATGTTTCTTGGTGTCTTAAATTTGATAAACCTCACACAATAGATTTGTTACTAGAGTAATATCCCAGTGTTTCTTTTATCTGTGGGTTGGTAATGAGCGAGTGAAGGTCTCTTTTGTGTGGTTAAAGAAAAAAGAAGCAGGTGAAACAAAAGTTGGTCTTGAAAAATGTGTATTTCTCTTAATAGGAACACTTACCCTGATTTAGGTAGATGAGGGACAAACTAACTGTGAGATTGAAGGCATGGAAAGCAAAAGGGCATCTTAATTAAAAATAACTAAAATCCTATCTACACATAAAGGAGTTAATTGAATTATCAAAGTCACAACACAAGTGGGGCCAAAAGAAAGAAGAGAACCCTAATACGTTTGTTAAAAGAAACAGCCCTAATATGAAGTGTTTTTATTCACAACCACCACATACAAGTCACAACTACCTTAATCAATTGAAGATATCAAAGTGATTGAGCTAAAACACAAAAGCAAAACCATGTGACGCTATCCACTAATCAGAAGAACTATTTAAAAAAGATGCATATCTGTGGTCCTCGCCTTCCATTTGGTCTGTCAATATGTCATTGTTTGTCAACCAAATACACCAAAGACAGAGAAACCACCCAAAGCTAAAGACAAAATGAGGGCACACTCAACTGATTCCACCAACCTGGCCAATTTATATACCCCTTTTTATTTCGTATAATTACCACACATTATTTAATTGTGATTATGTGGATGTAGGGACCAAAGCACATGGCAACATTATCTTTATTACCTATTTTAACCAATATTAATCAAATCCAAGCTAACTTAAATTGGTGTCAAACTATCGTGACACTTTCTAGTATCGCGCTTCTATAGTATTAAGAAAATTAATTTAGATTCTGTCATGTTATATGACCATTTTGAAGACAGATAGAAGTAATATTTTATCAAAGAATCCTCATGATTGGTTTTACGACACATTATATATTTATATTCTTTCTCTTCAACATAGTCATATCATTAGTTAACAATATTAGAAAATCTGAATTCGTTGAGTACAATCTTGCTGTCAATGAGTACTAATTGATTATATGTTTATATAAATGAATATTTTGGAAATGTATATTTGGTTTTCATTGTCTAGCACATTTGATTGACATGAATACAGCTTAAATTAAAATTTTGTTATCCCACTCTCTAAAACTATAAATCACTGACCTTACATTAAAATATGATGTTGACTAGCTAATTTAATCATATAGTTGGTATTTATTAATTAAGAAAAGTTGATTAGGACAATGCATTACCATATCAAATGAACAAGTAAAAGACATATTCGATTTCTTTTTAATCATTTTGCAATCTCTCATGATTCTCATGAATGAAGTATGAGTAATACCCTCAATCAGCAAAGTGTGAGCACAAAAAATAGATAAAATAGCATATTAGCATTGATTGATCATTTTCTGTTGTTAAATTATAATGTTGATTTTATTTTGCATATACAACCATTTTACACACTTTTTGTATTTAAGTCCTTGCATTGTACATGTAATATTTGTTTTTTAGATTAATAATTATAATTGTAATTAAATTATAATATTTATTTATTTTTTTTAATTCAATAGTTGATCTTGAGAGGATAATACCCTGTACAATTTTGAAATAAATATTATTATTAACTTTTGGTTAAGAGAAGGATTATTTTGGATATACTATTATAATCTTTAGTTTAAGTTTTTACTAAAAAAAATTAAGTTGAGGGTTCTCATCTTTAAAAACTTGAATACCTAACTTTTATCACTACTTACAATAAAATTATATATTCTTTATTAACTTCATTTAAGTCCAAAACACATCATTATTATCTCACAAAAAAACATAAATACATTAGTTGGTCTTCCCAAAACTTATTGATTTATTGGTACATGGAATTGGAAACTATGCATAGTACTAACAATGAATTGTGCAGTAATTTTTTGATTTAGATCTTAGTAGACAGTTATACTATCACACTAATCAAAATATAAATAATACATACACACACTCTTGTATCTCTATTCAAAATTCATCTTTTCTCCAAGAGAAAGATTTTCACCCAAGACAAGATCAGTGGTATTTTTTTTTAATAATAGTTTAGCTTGTAATATAAATTTGTACTGTTTCATTTCTTAAGGACCATTATGTGGTCCCCTTTAGACGAGTTATAATACGATTAACAAATGTAAACCCTACAGAGTGCAAGGGAGAGGGGGAGAGAGAAGGAGTCATTGTCAATAGCTGTAAGGAGGACCAAAACCTACCATTAAATACTCCATCTTTGGCACAGTGAAAGAAAAGAGACATTGAGCTGCGGCACAGGCATTCATATGGATCAGTGGAGATAAGAGGATCACGAGGTCCTTCTTTTAATTACTCCAAACATGCATGGCCTGTTCCCTTTTTTGCTAATTTCTATGTACATATATCGGTACCTTCATCACAGGATTTGCATCTTCGAATGGAGCTTCATCTCTTTTCACAAGCATGTTGGTTTGAGAGGTTGAAGCTGCCAGCATGATCTGGTAATTAGCCACACTCTTTTCCCTCATCTCATGCCTAATTTTTACCCACTAGTCATCAGGTAAAATAATGCTCAAAATCCATCTACTCATTTTTAGTTCAAATTCAAGGTTTCTGGTATCAATCAATGGTGAAAAAAGGGATGAAATCTTTTAGAACAGGTTTCAAGTTTACCTGGCTTGTTCTTTTGTTTTATTTTTCTAAAGTTCTAGTATCCTACAAAAAGGACTTGTTATGAACTGAAATTAGTACTTAGAGAAAACCTACCAAAAGGGAAACTTTTGGTTATTATAAGATGTGGTTCCATCAGGTCATCTTGCAGCTTCAATCACTCAACAACCAACAGAATAGTTTCTTCACTGATGATTTCTGGTACTTTTTCAACTACAGTGTATCATTCTTTCTCATACTTGACTCTTTCAATCTCATATTGTTTTATTTCTACTAGTTTCAACTGTTTTAAATACATGTGTGTTCAATTCTCTTCCCAGTATTAATCATTAATCACTTATTCATACATGCATATTTATTTCTTAACAATGAAAGAAGATGGTGTCTGGAAAAATAAGCAAAAGAAGAATACGGAGGAGTATATGGATACATATAAGACAAAGTATCTGCTTGAGTTATAAATAGCCAGTTAATAATTCATGACCTTCAAGACTTTAACATGTTCTGGATAGTACTATACTATCTGTATTTGTGTGGTTTTACAACATGAAAGTGATGTATCTAACAGAGACAATCGTTCACGTAATTGCTTATAGTCGTACTCATTTGTCTCATAATCTTAACAACCTTTCTTTAACTTTTTTTGGAATGCGTTTTCTGATGTGAGTTAGAGACAAACAGAAGCGGTCGAATTTGTTAGTTTCCGGAGTAGACAACTGTATGTGGTCCAATATTGTTTGCTAGAAAGCTTGAGATTATATTCATATGTAGATATAAAGATCCACCGACTGAAACTATCCAAAATGTAATGCACTATTGTGCATTTTCTGTGTATTTTTGTCTTAAATTTTGTTTAGGTTGATCGGTGTTGCTTCAATTGATTCCAGTCTCATGCTATGGTCACATACACAGTTTTAGATGGTGGTACAGTCGCATTAATTTGTGACTGTTACGAGTTGATATCATGTGCTATCAATATGGTCCTAAAACATGACCTAATGCTCAGTCCTAGTAGTAATTGCAAAAGAAAACGTTGATGAACAGTAAAATGAGACAGCTAAAAGTTGTCCTTCCTAATTTGGGAGTATATATCTTTGAGATATGAATATATATTTATATACATAAAAGGTAAAGGATAAATATAATTGTATGCAGTGTCTAATGGGGTATCCATCTTTCAATGCTATAAAAATTGATTACTGCAATTAAGACATTTTGCAGCAACACCATGTTATGCAATGTAGAAATGCTAAAAAAATTTATTACTGCAATTAAGACATTTTGCAGCAACATCATGTTATGCAATGTAAAAGAATATTTTCAAATTCTATTAAATATATTAAGATTTCATTCCAGATTAATGTCAATTTTACATGACAGACTCTTCAATTAACTAGTCATTCTGATTATCAATATCACTATAAGGTAGCTTTTGTGCTTGTGAATGTGCTGTTTGAAGAAGCCATGGGAAATTTGAAAGAATGCCTCAAAATCACAACGGAAAAAAAAAATCAAATCTCTATACTTCGATCGTGCTTAGATATAGCTAAGTTTTGATGACGATTAACCTTGCCCTAAATTGCATTCGATAAAAAAAAAGTTAAAAGTTCAACTAAATTATTTATGTGACTATTTGTGCCTTTCATAGTTACTTGGAAATTTAGTTTGGCATGGATTCTTATAAATGTGTGTTATCCTATTAATTTCAGACAGCTGTTGAAGATGATTGCTTTTAATTTAGGTATATGACAAGAAAAATCAGTGAAAATGGATTGACAAATAGGTTGTGTTTAAAGGTACTAGACTGGTTATAATTAGTATATATTGCCTTCCAGTGGTTATTAATAATATGTCAATCTAAATTTCTTGGGATAGATATGTTCTCTATTAAAATGTTTAGTAATTAACTTACATAACTATCATTTGGGCTTAAATAATACAAAATAATGCAAAATTTTCTCAAGAACAATCCCTAGCAAAGATTGGTCCTAGTTCAAATCATGCATCTATGCTTATTTGCTTTTAAGAAGCTAAAACCAGGTATATTTCGAATTGAATTATAGTTCTGATAAATCATAAATACTTCACATTATTTGAGTTTTCTGAATTTACTTTGTGACATTTTCTTTGCAGACATTGCATCGTGAGATGTGCTGCTTACTCCAAATTATTGTAATGAAAAATTAAAGATTGAATGAAAAACTGAAAAGTGCCAAAATTTTGTGTTCTACTAATTTAGGATGATTCTATTTTCATATTTAGTTTGCTTTATATTTGTTTCTCGTGTCATGTGCCAAGCCGTCCAATTTATTGCTATTCCATAAAAAAAAAAAATCGTGTCTTTAAGAGTGGTGTCCTCTAAAATAAACGTGATGTTTGTGTGGAATTTTGTCCATTAGTTGAAAAATAACAATAATGATTGGTTTTATATATGAATGTATTTTATTATAATCTAGTTTATAAAATTATATAACTTGTTATACATATCATATATGAGCGTGTCTTTTGTCATAATTTCAACTGTTATTTTTTAACTTTTTTACCTTATAAAGTATTCGTCTCGAATTCTTAAAAAAAAACAAACTATGGTTTCTCTTTTAGTTAGTGATTCTCCTTGGAGCAATGGTTCGATGGAACCTCAATATTGTTGTATTCATTCTTTGATCCGTGGGCGCTAAGTATTCAATTACTTTGTATGATTCAGTTTCAACATTCCTTGGAGTGATAAATGGCAATCATAAACTCAGTGAAAATGTGGCCAGTAAAAATCTTAGAGTTCTTTTTAATTTATTTCAATAATTTTCATAAAAAAAATCATAAGTAGCTGTGTTTTTTTTTTATCTTAATAAACTTATCGATTAAACTAGTGAATAAGCTCTTAGTTAGTTATTATTATTATTATAATAATAATAAATGTTTAGTTAACTGATTATCCAAATACATATATATATATATATATATATATATATATATATATATATATATATATATAGTCTCGAATTTCTGTTCCAATGTATGGGGTTCGATTGAGTTTTCTATTAAACTTTCACCATACCTCATGCTGGAATCACTTACGACCAAGTTACGTGCTTTGGCATTAATCTTTGGAACTTTGATTTGAATACCCACATTCAAAATTCTAGTAACATTTTTTTATGGTTTTTTTTTTTTTTTTTTTTTAAAACCTTTTTTTTTTTTTTTTTTTTTTTTTCTATTAGTTATGTATATTTAACTATATCCATGTCATTATTCATTTAAGGTATATGCAAGATAAAGTTTGTGGATATGAGTGTGACAAAAGGGGAGAAAAGGGACTTAGAATCTTACATTAATGTCTAACCGAGGAAGATATAAGTATATAAGGATTACTTGCGAAAATGGTTACTTTGCACATTCAGATGAGGGGCCTCTTTCGCCATTGCAAGAAAGAGGAACTGATCTGTGTGGTCCCTTTGTGAAGTTATATGTGGCATGGACGATGAGACAACACTTTTGATGAAATGAGAACTTGGTGATTAATCGTTTAGTATGACCCTGTCGGAGAAACAGTGATATTCTTGTAAGTGGGCCATCAAATAATTATTAAGGCAAATGCATAATTAATGATATATGCTAAACAAAAAGTAATGAAGGTCTATAAATGTTACTACTCCGTAGGCACCAACAGTAAATTAATGTGTAAACCTTGGCTAGATCAAGATTTTTTTGTCTCACTGGATCCTTGTGTGCAATGCAAAGTGAAAATGACTGATGAAAGGGAGAGGTATTGGTAGGGGACACTTAAATTATAATAACAGTATATTTTGTTTACGATATATTTTGTTTGAAATGGAAACCCTAAATCAACGGGAGATGGGCATGCTTTTGGAGGACATGTGTGATACAAGTGCTTCATAAACGTCATGGGGAGAGCGTGATGCAGAAGATTATTGTTTATAAAATAAAATTAAGACTATCTCTGCCAAAGGAAAAGATGATCCAAATGATTGTGAAGGTTAGGGATTTAGTCTAATGATGGAACTTTTGTTGGGTGGAGGAGGATGGTGTTGGAGAATGAGTGACGGCTTAATATTCCTCTCCTCTGTTAAGGACCAATAATTTCATCCATAGCTTCCTCTTTCCATGGTGTGTCTTTTAAGTCTTTTTGGCATAACAAGCTAACTAATATAGTTAATTTCACTTCCATAAGTTACATTACATTTGGGTTATGTCTACCTACCTAGCTAGTTACTCTTTCAACAAATTTACAATCTAACTACCTAGGCCTTCTGTTAACTCAAGTAAATCATCTTTCATTTTCTAATTTGCATTATTTCTAGATCATTTACTCAATCGAATTTGATGTGGGGTATGAATGATTATTCTTATTAGTATTAGTATTATTGATCAGTCTACAAGGGTTTTTTTTTTTTTTTTTTTTTTTTTTTTTTTTTTTTTTTTTTTTTTTTTTTGTGTCTAGCTCACAAACAGTGATCAATCAGTTCATGCCACACGTGGCCTTCTCGCATTTTCAAGGGTTTTCATGTGGGATATCGTTTTCATGGTCACTTCTCAAATAGTGTTAGTGTTAGTATGTTATTTGCAGCCTTTTTTAGCATTTAAACAACTATTTCAAAGGATTCTCCAAAGATTCTTGCGATAACCAAATAATGCTGGTTTATTATTGTTTCATGTGTGCTAGTTTCTTATATGAGTGATAAATGGTTATTGGCGGCATAGCTCAAAAGTTCCCTTCCTCTCTCTATGATTCTCGTCCACTTTTTTATTTTATTTCTAAGTATTCAAATCAAGAGAAAAGAACATTGAACGAATATTCAGTGGAAGCTATATTTTTACACTCTGAATGATTCTCAGACCATATTCATATTAGAAGAAATATACGAGGATGCATGATGAGGTAAAGATGCAACGAGCAAGGACAAGAGAGAAAGAGATACTTTTTTGGGCAACTAAATCCTAAATTGGAGCGTATCAAACATTTTTTTTTTAAGTGGATTTCATACATAGTAAATTTTAGAAGGAAGAGTGGGAGAAGGGAGAAGAAGGGATAAGGGAATGAATGTGCACAATTGGAATCTAGCTACCTCTCTCTAGCAAAATTTCAATCATACACAATAACCAATAAACTAGATATGCTTGTATTTGTATGAATTTTCGTACCATCATTAAATATCATAAAATTAGAGTTTAAATAACTTACAAATTTAAATGTCATACAATATAACTTTTCTAAAAAAAATGAGAAAAAAAAAAACTATTGGTGATGAGTTAGAGTTGAATGCGTGCATTAATGAGATAGCCTTGGACGACAACTTTAACCATAAAAATGGCATTTTTGGCACTCCAATTCCAAAACCTACTTTTAAAAAGAGAAAAATGTTGTTGTTCACTTTATATTTGACGCTTTTTGAAAATCTTGGTATTTTGCTTGATTTGATCGAGAATTCATGACTCGCCATTACTTTTACCTTACTTTATCTTCTGAAAGTAACTTGCTTTCTTTTAGAAGAAAACTAGCCAACATAGTTTCTTCTTTTTCGCAGATTATAACTTACACAGTCTTTGTGTTTTCATATTAAGCGTTTCCTTTCCATGAAAAATGGCAGATTCACAGTTTCATTTATCCACAAGCAAATTCATGAACAAGAAACAAAATTTCTCTTCATTTAAGCTAATTATAGAAAAGTGTGTTAAAGTGTCTTTTATCGGTTCCACAATAAATTTAGTTTTAATCTTTAAAACAGTGTGATTAGTGTTACTTATACTTAAGTGGAGAAGAATTATATGAATTTAATCATTGTGATGGTGTGTGATTTAATCCTTAATAGTATGATCTACAAAGGCACGAGGCTAGGGTGAGAATCTGTAGGTATTCTTCTTTGTCAACAAAGCTAATGTAGCGTGTCGTTTATTAGTTTATTAGTAACATTTTGAGGAAATTTATCATTTTCATGTGAAATTCACGAATGCGCCTACAAAACAAAAACTGATTATTTGAGCATGGGATATTGATGGCTCTCTGAAATGGATAAATGATTCGTGTCCCACATTTTAAGACTTTATGTCATTTTCTGTTTAATAATTTGGTATATATTAAAAAATAAATTATGGAAGGAAAAATAAAAAATAAAAGGAAAGCACATCGAAAGATTCTTGTGATAGCTTGAAAACGTAGGAAATTGATTTCTACAAGCATAAGCATCGTCAATCACGTACGTCCTCAAATATGATTAAGAAACACGAGAGCCATCATATTTCTAAAAAGAAACTGGATAATCGTACATATATATTATTATACAATAATCACAATCTACGTTTGGATTAAACACATCCCTTAATTAATCAATTAATTTTTTGGAACCACAGGGAAAGGTTAAGTGTGTTAATCATTTGCTAAGCAACTAGTTTGACAACCAGACCAAAGCCGCCACCGCATTGCAAACTAACTGTAGTTGGAAAAAATAATACATTGACATAACAATATTTGTTTAGCTTTAATTTTATATTCAATAAACTTTAATCTCTCACCAAGCTAGATAAAACTTAAAAAATTATATCAGTGAGTAACAATTTCCATATTATGGATCAATATGAGATTGATTTTAAGAATATATCAAAGTTAATTTCAAATTCTTTTAAAAAAATATATAATTCATAGTATACCAAATTTTAAGCGCTAGCTAGCTTGATAATCAAAATATTATAAAAAATATGGTATAATATAAGAATAAGAATATAAATAAATAAAAATAAGATAAATATTAATTATATGTAATATCAATTGTACATGATAAAAAATTAAATAAGGATAATATGTTACACGGATGGTAATAGTAATAATATTAATAATAAAAATAAAATGAAAATGTTATTAACTAAAGGTGAAGAAAAAATTAGTTAATTTAACTCAATCGAATTAATTCATGTTGAATTAAAAATAAATTAGCTCAAATCAACTCGTTTTACGTTGAAGTATATAGTTTTCATTCTAGTTTGATGAAGCATACATAGTAGTAAAAGATGGTTGTTAACTCACCAAATTTTAAAAATATAAAAATCAATAATTTTATTAGTAGACTTTTATTTCCACGTATACATTCCTATGTATAATAATATTAAATATTTAAATGAATTAATATTAAGAATTTTAATATTTTCAAATTGTATTCTTTTTTATTTAGAATCGAGTTTCAAATAATTAACTTTAAAATCGTTTGATAAGTGAGTTGTAGTCAACTAAGCTTGGTTAGAATTATAATATATTTTGACACATCTAACAATAACAACGATAATGATAATAGTAATAAATAAATGTCGATGGTACGTAACAATAATGATTATGGTTAGATTAATATCACCAATGGTGGATGATGTTGAGTGTTATATATGATATCAATTATAGTAACAATGACGACAATATACGATGTTAATAGTGGTGGTGATGATAGAGTGATAGTTTTTAAGATGAAGATGACATAATGATTGTGATGACAAAAAAGATAATGATAATAGCTTTGGTGAAAGTTTTAACAATAATAATGAAAGTATGAGTGATTTCTGAAAAATAATTAGTGTATGCAAATGGAGATGATACACATGGAGGTAGTGTCAACAATAAATTTTTTTTTTAAGAATAGTGATGACAACAACAATAATAACAACGCTAAGAATAATTACGACAACAACGAGAATAACAAGAATGATGTTAATAGATATGAAGTGATGTAAAAGTATATAGAAAATAAATTATCATATTCTATTATTCTCTAAATTAATTTCCTTCATATGATAAGAAAATACACTATACTAAAAAAATATAATTGACAAAATAAAAAAAAATCATATCCTATTAATACATCGAAATAATTAATATTATAAGATATGATACTTTATGACATTAATATTAATATATATATATATATATATATATATATATATATATATATATATATATTTTTAAAA
>Ga0209700_106074_pt1 | contig 19295 bp, 9 predicted proteins | sample SiratroredBW_FD_187528 | JGI IMG/M metagenome (GOLD analysis project Ga0209700, IMG submission 187528) | Root nodule microbial communities of legume samples collected from California, USA - Siratro red BW (SPAdes) (version 2) | ecosystem: Host-associated > Plants > Roots > Nodule | place: USA...
TATATTAAAAAAAAAAAAAAAGGAAAGCAACACTTTATTATTAATCATTATTCTCCAAATAAATTATTGCACCCTGTTAAATAGTTAAATAGTTAGTGAGTAGTGTTAAGTCACCCCAAAAACCCAAAGTCTCTGGTAGTAATTGCATTTTTACTGGAACAACTAGTTGTTGGGTATATCTGTCCTTGATTTGAAGTTCTATGTATAATCCTTCTTTCTATTTCTTAATCACCCACATATTAATAAAAGCAAAAGAGCATTTTTTTTCTGTGAATCTTTTTCAAGTATGGGTGAATTTGTGTTGAAGGTGGAAAATCAGCCCTCTCTCTAATTTTATTATTTGAAAATTTTAATGTGTTAAAATGATTTTCTACTTCATCAATTATCAAATAAAAGGTGTGGATATGTGAGTAAATTTAAAGAATTAAAATTGCTTTTAAGCAGGAGATTTACAAATAATATTATAAGAAAATATTGGAATGGGCTAAATGGGCTTTTCACGTGCTCAGCATTAGGGTTCCAAAACCTCACTGCTACATAAACGATTCCTCCAACCCGAAGTGCCGTCACTGCAACTTTGCTCTCAGCGAGTCTTCAATTTCGAATTAGGGTTTCGCTCAGAGTAGCCATGGGAGTCTTCACATTTATCGTACGCAAATCCGGCAGCGAATGGACAGCCAAACAACATTCCGGCGACATCGAGTCCTCCGCCGACTCCTCCTACGATCTTCAACGGAAGCTCGTTCAAGCAGCTCTCGCCGTTGACTCCTCCGGCGGCGTTCAGTCCTCTTACTCTCCTGTGTCTCCTTCCTCTGCCATATTCCAGGTACATCTTTCACATATTTGGCGAAAATTTACGGTTTATATTTGCTCTGCTTTTATCTTTTCCTTTTAAAATTTCTTTGCTCTATTTTGTAGTTTATTTACTTATTTTATTTGGATTTGTTTGATTCCGTATTTTATTGGAATATATGTGTGTCAGTGTAGTGTGCTTCGAAATGATGGTTGGGTTTTTGTTATGCTATTTTTTTTTTGTCTGAGGAATGCTGGTTCATTTCATTTGTTTGAGATTTGCTGAGAAATTAATCGTTTGCTGTATTTGTTCTCTTATTGCATTTTTTTTGGGATTTCATTCGGATTATTGTGAGAATCTGACTTCAGGAGAATTATGAGTTTTACTGTTTAGTGCTACCGCCTGTGAAGCTTCATCGCGGTTCATTTCCAATTTGTACTTGTCAATGATAGAACATAGATGCAATTATTCAATTGGAATTGGAGTTTAGATAAATGATCAGTAGATCTATGATAAAAAATTACGCAGCTTGTCATAGTAAAATTCTAAGACTATGTTTGGACGAGCTTTTGTATTAAAATTGCTTTTAAGAGGGAAAATATGAAGAAAATAAAACAAAATTGATTTTCCAGGTTCCATAAGTTAAAATTAAAAAATTGGAGAAACTATGAGAAATTTTATACAATTAAATCGTATTCAAATTAAACAATAGTATCGAAATCACTTATGCACATCCACCCCAGTTGGTTGAAGAATACATAGTTTGCTGATGATGATGGTTTTTCTGCTTTGCTGGTTTATCTTTTGGACTCAAGCATAGCATTTTGTGGCGGGTCACTGATGAGGTTATTTTTATTCATTGTTTTGTTCAGGTGATAGTGGGTGGTGCAGTATTCGTTGGAGGTGGTGCCGTTGCAGCTGCTCCTGCCGGAGGTGCTGCCCCAGCTGGCGACGCTGCCCCTGCTGCTGAGAAGAAGGAAGAGAAGGTGGAGGAAGAGTCTGATGATGATATGGGATTGGGTCTGTTTGATTAGAGTTCTGCTTTTTATTGAGTTTTGATGGAAAGATATTTTAGTGTTTAATCCTATAAATTATATTTTTGTATTGCATTGCACCACTTAATGCTACATTGAACTCCATCAGATAGAGTTTTTTTCTGTGATGTGACCTAAATCGCTCATCTGTATCCGGTTTTGCTAATTATTTCCTTTCTAAAAAATGTCTCAAAAGCTCTTTGTTTGATAACTGGCGGATAGATTTTGTGCTAACCTTCATATACGGGTTTGATCGACAGATAAGTAATTTGTGATTAGTGAAATAGATAAGAGGTGTACCTAGAAAATAAGAAAAGGTGTAGCTGATAAAAAGGAAGTAGGAGACAAGAAACAAAATGTGGGGGTCACACATTTTAATTGATAAACACGTTCATCAGTAAACATGTTCGACAATGATACATTGATAATTGGTTATTAATGTTGATTACTGATTATAAACAACTTTTGTACTGTGGAATTATTTATTTCAGTGTTGCAAGTTGTACATAGTGATCATGACTATTAAGTGGTAAAAGTTAAATGTTTGAAGTTAAATGTTTATATTTTGCACCATTTTTTTTCAGCCCTTGGATACTTTTTTTTTTCTCATCAAGAAAAGGTAATACCTTAAATTTCCTTGATGTTAAGGCTGAATAATAGTAATTTTTTAGCAAGTTGAAAATTAATATATGGAGTAAAAGTAAGTGTTAAAGCATGAAGAAAAGAGAAGAGTGGACAAGAAAATTGTGTCCTAGAAAAACTTTTCGCATCAGTTCTAGTTTTATTTTAAATTAATATCATAGTTATTTCTACATTAGTCAAAATTTGAATTGTTTATAACTTTGTTTGTATGTCACTTGTTATAATACTTAAATTAAAATTGTTATTATTGAATTTTATTTTTTAATTAGTAAAGATGATATGATTAAAATTCTTAATTTTTAAGAATGAGTAAAAGATTTTTAAAGAGAAATTAATGAATATATATATATATACTTTAACAATTTTAAATATCTATTTATATCTCTTATATATATATATATATGGCTAACAGGGAGATTCTCAAACTTTGATAATTAGTATAATAGTGTCATTCTCAATATGTATTAATTAGAAGTTTTTTATTTTTTCAAGATTTTATGTTATTTTGTTGTTTTATGTCAAGTTACTCTTGAATGTAATATGTTTAGAAACAAAATGTTTTTAAATTATTTACTATGGTTTTAAAATCTTTTTTTTAAGTATTCATTAGATCATTTTGATTTTATTTTATTTTATTTATTGAGTTGAAGTATTTTGAGATAATAGTCTATTTTCAAACAATTTTAGATTAATACAATAATCATTTATTTTTGAAATTACTTTAATTTGATACGATGATTGTTTATTTTCAAATTACTTCTAATTATTGAGACACTCATTAATTTTTAAACAACTTAGCAAGATTTTATAATTAAAAAATATATTTTATTAAAAATGTGTCTCATTAAAACTTTGTCCAACAAAAGTCACCTTAAGGACAAAAATCAAACTAAGAAAAAAAAAATCACATAATTCTCTTTTATCATGTTTCAATTATAGTATAAGTTGTAGTATACCTTGTTGATATAAAATCAAAGAATTTTTTTATATTTTATGTTGTTCCAAGTCAACTATTGTATCTTGGAGAGTGTCTCTTATTTTTTTTTTTAAATATTTTTTTATGTGAGTTTTAAAAGTATTGATAAATGATAGGTTTATCTCAAGATTGAATGAAGTCAAGATGATAATTTTAACTTATAATAAGAACTATAAAGCTTTATGATATAAAAAAAATTTTACTTGTCACAAAAAAACACTATTCTCTTACGATAAAAGTGATATTATTAAATAATCAAGTTTCCACTTTAAAATTGATTTACCTAGTTTTATATGGAATCTCAAGAGATATTCAAAAGATTTTTCAATGTTTATCAATAAAAGCTAAGAAAATTATTATAAAATATATAAATATAATTTGGTTTCTATGTTGTGATATATATATATATATATATATATATATATATATATATATATATATATATACTTTTCTGCAAACGAAAAATAAGATAAAGTTGAATTAGTTCATATATAACTAAAAGAGATTAATAAAAAATAATTTTTAAAAATCAGTGTATAGATAAATTTATTTTAAGATATAAAGAAAGTGATTTTATTTAATTTATATTTATTCTTCTAAAAAGTGACTTGTTGGCGAAGCATTACTTTGCACATTTGCAGTTAGTTGATACAGTCTTGGCAACCAATCCCACACACAGATAGAAGAAGTATTGGTAAGTTACCTAAGTCCCACCAATGTTGAGAAGCATGCTTTGTAATAAAACCACGTTAAACCTTCCCCAATAGTTCTCAAATTGGAATTCACTTTTCTTATAATTTAAATAAATAATAGTTATTTTTTATTTTAATGAAATAATATTTATTTCCTTTATTCTATAATACGAAACTGCATATTATGTGTAAGCAATACGTGTGTGCTTGTGTAATCTCATCGTATAAACGTGAAAACAGAAAAGACAGGGAGAAAAATATGAAGGTAAAAGCTTGGAAAACATAAAAACGAAAAAGAAAGATATTGATATCTGTAACTTACACCAGCTAAAATATGTATAAACGAAAAACAAAGCACAAGCATGAGTTACACAAAAAGGCTTAAGCAGAGAACTGAAGAGTTTAATTATTTTTATTATTATATTTATGTACATTAAAAATATCATAAGTATTATGTAAGATCTGTATGTTCCTTCTAATTTCTATTTTTGTAAAATCATTTAGTCCAATATCAAAATATTATCATGACATAATTATCTAACATACATACATATAATATAAAGGTGAATACACTATTTGATTAATCATATAATATTCAATACTAATACATTAATAATCATACATGTATAAATAATAATAATAATAATAATTGTAAATATTTATATATTTTTGAATATTTAAAAATATATATGATAAATTAAATGAAAATAAATGAAATGTATTATAAATAGGAGATAGATTATTACCAGTGAGGAAACTTGAAAGAGAGGTGGGGAAGAGTGAATTAAGCAGAACAATGAAACTCTCATAAGAAGAGAGAAAAAACAGTGGGAGAGAAAAGAAAAAAAATAAAATAAAAAAAATTCTTTAATTACATAAGGTAGGGTGAGGAGACATCTACCATTCTTAAATATTCGTTTCATGTTATTTTATGAGTAAATATTCCTAATCTCTACCATTCTTAAATTATTTATTTCATGTTGTTTTACGATTAAATATTCCTAATATCATATATATATATATATATATGAAGAGATACACACGTTTACACATTTAAGCACAAAGAATTTTTTTACACATATTTCAATCTCATTGTAAAATTAATATTTAAAGCTATAATTTTCAGGAATATAATATTTAATTCAGAGAGCATTTAATTAGTTAACACTTACAAATTCACTTACCCAAAAATTTTCTCCACTTAAGTTTGTTAAACTAAATTTTAATCCACTTACAAAAGGTATTTATGCTCAAGCTCATGAGTAATATTGACTTTCTGGATGAAATTGGCTTAAGGAACTTTTCATTCTCTTCACAAGTCATATAAAATTTTTCTTTCTACAGAATTTTCAAAATCAATTTCTAACTTCAATAATTTTTCTTTTATTAACTATTATATATTTTTAACAAGTTTCAAATATTTAATTACTACTAAGAATATTTTTCTTTTAATTATAATATATTTCCAACAAATTTTAAATGTTTAACTTTAATTACTAGTAATAATATTTTCATATTCACACCCATAACCGTATAAAATCAATTGTTCAATTTTATAAAAATTAAAATAGACTGAAATCTTTACTATTGAACTTTAAATCCAAAATTTTACCATTTAACTTTAAGCATTCCTGATTTCATCAATAAGTTGAAATATTAATCTAAAAATATTATTCTTTAGACAACTAATAAAATAAAGGCTTTACCGTTACTTACTTATGCAAAACCAAAAGTAAAGATCAAAACTAACTCAAAAGAATTTATTAAATACACTTCAATTGTTATCTTATATAAAGGCAAAATTTTAACTCAAACTACAAATCATTTTAAAATTCTATCTAATTCAATATTCAAAATTATTCATATATGTGTGTGCATTTAAAAGATTCCCACCATTTAAAACGGAAAACACTTTATTACTTCTCAGCAAAATAAAAAATGCAAAATAAGATGTGAAAAAGTAATTTAAAATAAAATCATAATAAAAAGAGTAATATTAAGCATTTGGGTGTGAGAAAATATTATTTATTTTATTTTATGTGTTATTACTTCTTTCATCCAAATAAAAAAAATTTCTGGTAAAATTTTACTCTAAGATAACAATAATATAATAAAAAAAGGTAGTTAAAACTTAGTCAGTAAGATAGACTAGTATGAGAGGAGAAAGAAAATCTTAACGAACAAATAAAAGGAGAAAAAGAAAATCAAGTGCAATTTCTACAACTGCAACGAGTTCTGATTGTAACTAACTAAATTTGATCAATCTAAACTAATATATTAATATTTTAAAAAATTATCATGCCTACAACATTATCATAGATTCATTGTTTATCTTATTTTCTATAAAGTAACAGTAAATACTATATTATTTATATTTAAGTGTGAATTTATTTGTAAATTGAAGAATAGAGAGAAGCGTAGGATAAAATAAAAATTTATAATTAAAAATAGTAAAAATAGGCGGAGTGAAAAAATGGCCTAAAATAAAGAGTAGCGAAAAAGAAGGTGGGTAACACGACGACGCATTGCTCTAGGCCATGAAAAATGCCCAATGTGCTTTCCCAATTGGAAGAAAAGCATGCACCCCTCATCCGCGCGTGAGGAAATCGCAAAGGCACGCGCCCACGCGCAAGCTCCGAAACCCAACCAAACTAAACCAACCAAACACACAAACGCACGCTAATGTTGGGCTCCTTCATCACCCAACGCATTCTACGCTCTCCTAATCCTCTCGCGCTTTCTCTTCTTTGCATGTCATCGGAGCTCCGGCTCCACTAGCGGAGCCCCGGCTTCAGTTCAAACCCAACCACAAACACAACCACAACTCCATTCTCTTTTCTTGAGATCTCAAAATGTCCAAACCCTGGGGCAACATCGGAGCCTGGGCCGCCGATTCCGAGCGGGCTGAGGCCGAGGAGCGCGAGGCCCAGGCGGCGGCCGCGGCCGCCGAGACCCAAAACTTTCCCAGCCTCAAGGAGGCTGTCAACTCCAAGCCCAAGAAGAAGAAGGGCACCACCATCACGCTTTCTGAGTTCAACCGAAGCGGTTTCGCCTCCGCCGGCGAGTACCAGGGCCTCACGCGCGACGAGATGATGGCGCTTCCGACCGGCCCCAAGGAACGCTCCGCCGAGGAAATGCAGTTCAACCGCCTCGGCGGCGGTTTCTCCTCCTACGACCGCTCCGGAGGTCGCTCGCGCGACCGCGACGGCGGAAACAATGATGGCTCCTGGGGCGGCGGCGGGAGAAGATCCTATGGCGGATTTGACGAGGAACGTAGGGGTCCGAATACTAGGGTTTCGGAACTCGATCAGCCTTCCAGGGCTGATGAGGTCGACAACTGGGCGTCCGTGAAGAAATCTGTCCCCGCGTTTGATTCTGGCCGGCAGAATCGCTATGCTGGAGGAGGTGGCGGTTTTGGCGCCGGCGGTGGTGGTTTTGGTGGCGGCGGTGGTTTTGGTGGCGGCGGTGGCGGTGGTGGTGGTTTTGGTGGTGCGTCTAGGGCTGATGGTGTGGATAATTGGGCGATTGGTAAGAAGCCTGTTACTGTTAGATCTTCCAATTTTGGTTCAGGTTTTCGTGATTCTGGCGTGGAGCCTGATCGTTGGTCGAGAGGTGGTCCACCGCGTGAGACAGAGCGGATGGAGCGGCCGAGGCTGGTATTGGATCCGCCGAGGGGCGATGGTTCGGTGAATGAGGCTCCTATGAAGGCGACAAACAAGGGCAATCCCTTCGGCGCGGCGAGGCCCAGGGAGGAGGTGTTGGCTGAGAAGGGATTGGATTGGAAGAAGATGGATTCAGAGATTGAGGCGAAGAAGACGAGCCGGCCCACGAGTTCTCACTCTAGCAGGCCTTCCAGTGCTCAGTCCAATCGCTCTGAGGGTCCCGGGTTGCAGGGGGTCGATGCTGTACCGAAATCGAGGCCCAAGTTGAATCCGTTTGGGGATGCCAAGCCTAGGGAGGTTCTGTTGGGCGAGCGAGGCATGGACTGGAGGAAAATTGATCTTGATTTGGAGCATCGCTCTGTTGACAGGTTTTGTTTCGTTTCTTGGTTAATTTATGCTTTTTCTTTCATTTGTTCTTTGATCCATTGTCTCATCTTGTAAATGTTGCCTTGTTTTTACTTGGGATTGATAATGGTCCTAGATCGGTCTCTATGTTTTTGTTTGGTTGCGTCTGGTGGTCATCCATGATTCTCATGCATTATTCAACTGTTTCAAAAAAAAGAGCTTTCCTCCCCATGGTACAACAAGGACCACCTGTGTTTTTATTGTGCATTGTTGTGGTGTGTTGAGTGGATTTGCTTTTTGGCAACATTTACAGATTAGGCAAATCATATGGGCTGATATTTAGGTAAATTTTTTACTGTATTTTATCATGTATTTGTTCAGTTTTTCATGTAAAAACGGCCAGTCTTTCCGGTTTTTAAAGTTAGCATTAGTTGTGCAGGATGGGCTATCTTGCTCAACGATTCTTCACTATTCCCCTAAATTTTTTAGTTTGGATGGTAATTTTTAGTATGATAACTGTGTTTATGGCACTAAATGAAGGTGATTGTTGTTTTTAACTATTAATGTACACATCTCATTCTTTAAGAGTGATGCCTGATATTTTTAATCAAAAACATTTGACCTAGTTTGTCTGTAAACTGGCTCATTGGTGAGGTTGTCAATGCTTAATATAGTTTGCAGATAGGTTATATATTGTGGTGAAACATACTATTATTAATTCTTACCACAATACAACGTGGCAATGTTGTCAAGATTGTAAACTTGATAACTTGCACGAGCTTGCAAGCTTGGTGGCTCCATCAAGCAAGTTTGCAATGCAGAGATGAGAATCTGCAATCGTAGCGGGATGGCGATTTTGCTTGCGAAATTCACAGATTGTGCGTCACATTGATCCCTAACGGTTTGTTTGCTGTGGGTTTTTTTACCCTATTAAAAACATGTATTTGGGCGTTCTTGGCTGGATTCACAGTGACCAGATTCAAAAATTGGAAACACACAACCCTTTCCTCTAGGGTTCCCAAAACCTGAATCAGAAACATATCCGCTGTGTGATAATAGTGACTAGCTTTGTTGCTTGACTCCACTTGAAGCTGCTGTCTCGGGTGGTCCATCACCATCGCCAGTCATTCTGGACGCTGACGTTAACAGTTGTGCCTGTTGTTTGGTGTTTTCTGGATGTGTTATGATCTTTCTTCGTCATGTTCTGTTCTGCTTTGGAAGTGTTCTGTTAGAACCTGGAGTATTCTGTTCTTTTTTCTTGTGTATATTATTTGTAGTGTATATGCATGTCTATAAATATTATTTTTTATATATGGTTAACTTTTGTGAGTTGATTTATGATCCTTGAGTTACAATATTTTTTTCTTCCTATTGGTCCACTAGCGATCCTTGAGTTTGACAGCAATGCCATGTGCCCTTTAGGTGGGTTGGGTCTTTAGACTAGTATAAACGTTGATAATACTGTTTTCAAGCCAATTTTTCAGATTGAAGTTCAGAATGCTTATAATGTTATTTTGTCATTTAAATTTCAGATAACCAGACATAAATGATTGATTATCTAAATGTTGATGGTTTTTATTTTTCAATTCAACATAAATCTAAATATTGAAGGAATACTAACGACCTCATATTCTCCAAATTAATCAACACAAGTACACATCTAAACAATCAAAGCTTTTTTGTGGATTCCCCTTAACTTTTTTGTGGCTGTGTGCCATGAGATCCAATTCAGTGAATTGGCAGGGGAAATATGAAACATGGTATGTTGTTAGTAGCTATGTGGGCTCTGGCAGTTGAGAGTAATGGTATGGGGAGTGAGCAATTGGTTTGGAAGCTAGTTTGCAGAGTGAGCCCATTTAATTGTGCACTAGGGACGTATAAAGGAAGTCAAGCAATAGAACATTTAAAAAAAAATCGCAATGGTAATAGACAAGGCAGGAGATGAAAAAGAACATCTAAAGGTATTGTTCCTTGGTGCTACACATGTTGCTGTAACGAGATGAAGTGGAGACAGCCTAGGATCAATGAAAGAGATATACTCTCTTTTTGTCAAATTGAAACAGGTACCCATAAAATCAAGTCGCTATCAGTGTTAATTATGGGGTGTGCCAAATCCCACATTGAGTAGAATAGTTTGTTTGGTGGAGTTTTTAGGTGTCTTAGCAGCTAGCTTTTAAGGATGAGCTCCTTAAATGTTTGGGTGCTTAGCAATTGGTACCATAGGTACTTTGTCGGTGACTCATGAAAGGCTATCTATAAGGAGGGGCTAACCAGAAAGGCCGAGTGATCGTAGAGTTTGAGCTGTCCAGCAGGAGACATTGACTCTCAAGAAAGATGGTGCTATGATGGAGACTCTGGTATTATGGAATGCCTAAGTCCCACATCGAGGTTTAGATGCTGAGTACAGTATTCAAGTGCTTGGTTCTCTTTAATAGCTAATTTTTAATGGAGGGTTCTCTCAATACTTGGGTGTTTATCATTTTGTAAGCTTTGTAGGAGGCCAAATAGATATCAAACTCAGCTTAGAAGTGAAAAATTGGAGGCCATTCTCTACCAGGATACATGGTTTGAGTATCTTACATTGCACCTGTCAGCCAAATGATTGAGAAATAGAAGGTGTTAACCATAGGACTAAGTGGTGTGATTGAAATGCAAGAGTTCTTCAAGTGTCGTCTGCGCTAGAAGGTACTGGTCATGCTTAAGGGAAAAATTTACTGCAAAACTAAAGGAGTTGCTATGTTTTATGATGGCATTGAATGTTAGGTGTTAAAGTTACTAGAGAATGAAATCAATATAACAGAGGCGAGGAAGGTGCTTGGATAAGTAAGCACACTTGACAACCTGCTGAGATCCAGAATGATAAGTTGATAACATCAAAGAGAAAGTTGTGGTAGCGCCTAATGTAGAGAACTAGGTAGAATCTTGCGTTAGGTTGTTTGGGCCTGTGTGGGAAAGACTTATAAAAGGCCCAATTAGGGTTGTAGATTTAATTAGCGGAGTCTAATCACTAGAAAGTAAAGGAAGCTGAGATAAACTATACGAGAAACCATTGAGAAGGATTTAGAGGTCAATGGTTTGTCTATAGAGACATGATTTACTATAGAACATCGTTATCATTTTATCCATGTAACTGTTACACCTAGCGGGGAAAAAAAGGCTTGATAGGTGTTCTATTAAGCTTTAGTTATGCAGAGTTGAGATTGTACTTTGCAGTACTAGTACTTATTCAAATTATTTGTATAAATATTGTATCATACTTTCATTTGGTTACTACTAAAGTTTTTTTCAGTCTCTTCTAAGTTTTAATGTATAATTCCGACTTGATTCGTCATACTTACTGATAATGATCTGTCCTTTTATATCTGTTGAGCTTGTCAAAATTATGTTTTCTAAACTATCCATGTTTCTTTTAAGTTTCTAATCATGGTTGTGAGAAAGGTATGTCTAAACACAGCTGAATCTCCATTGGCTGGTGACCAACTGTTCAAGTGACCACGGGGTTGATATGGTAGCAAGAATTTGCAAGTCACTGTTGGTCAGCCTGGTTAACTGGCTCTTTTTCTGGGTGTACAGTACCCATGCACTCTCTTATTAAACTCTGACATCTGAGTTATATAATTCTATTTCAGCTTTATTTAAGGTTGCAAGAAGCCAGGGGCACAATCTTAGGGTGCCACTGGTACTGGAGTCCTTTGGGATGTTGATGATGAAAGGCATTTGTTGGCCTGCTCCAGTTTTCTTTTATTCTGACTTTGTTTCAAAACTGTGATTTGTACCCGTTTTATGTTTTTAATTTTGCACCTTTCATATCTGTTCTGCTTATGGCTGGCATTTACCTCTTTGTTTCTAGCCGTTTTTTCATTTTTGTGGTCAGAATTGCCCTTCTTCAATCAGTTTGCCTCATTTTGTCACTCTGGTGTGCTCGATTGTTTTTTCTGTGTTTGGCATGCTTGGTTGTTGTACCTCTTTTTGGTCTCTGGTTTTCTTTATGCTTGGCCGGACTTGTCTGATTTTGGACTTAGGGACTGTTTGGGTGAGTTTCTCCAGAAGCCTCTTCTTGGAGAGAAAAAAGATTTAACATTGAAATTAGTTTCCCCATAAGCTAAAATTAGCTAATTTGTAGTTCTCTCATATAGCTTCTCTAATTTTTTTTTAACTTGTGCGCAAGTTGATTTTAGCTCAGGGAGAAGTAATTTTTTTTTCTTAGAAGTGATTATGGAGAAATTTGTCCAAACATGCTCTTACATGCTGTTTGGGGCTTTGGGGTATTTTTTTCTGGATTTTTTATCTTACCTGGGGATTGGAATTTGCTGTTTTTTTTTTTCTGCCATAAAGTATTTTGATTACTGGATGCTATGAAAGTACTGTGTTTAGATATCAGTTTGCGTGTCAAGGGGGACCCTTAAAGGAGAAAATCAAAGGCTTCTAGTAGCTGTCTACGTAGGACATGGTCAATATTTTGGTAATAAGGTCTAGTAACCTAAATTCTTCAAGTGAATGGCTTGTGTTATTTTTTCGTTTTCCCATGATTTTGCTATTTGTAACATGCTTAAGTGGTTAAGCTTGAAGGAGAGTGTTAGAGTATTAGGAATAATAAGTTTCAGTGTTATTTGCCGTGGGCTTGTACTAGACACATTTTTTTAGTACAAGTAGAAGTAGATTGTGGTATTGTCTTGCTGCTATCTATCAATTTCTGTATATTAGTTATGTTTTTATCAACCTTTTATCCTTCCTTGCCTAAACCTTTTAATTCCGAAAGGTGGATTGCTAGTGGGTAGTTTAATCGTTGTTGTATATCATTTACTCTAATAGTTTGGTATCTTTCAGGACTTACTGTCTTAAATCTCATTCTTCTCCTTGTTTATTGTTCACCTTGCTGGTTACTCTCAGCATTTGCTACCTACTTTTGTGTAACTAATTAGGTTATGCTTTATATGTGAGGTGTTGTCTTTGAAATATTCAATTTACCTTGTTTACTCATCTGTTAACATTTCAGGCCTGAGACAATGGAGGAAAAATTATTAAAAGAAGAAATTGATAATTTGAAGAAGGAACTTGAGAAGGAGTCTCCAATAAATTCAAACAAGGAGTCTGGGGATGAGGCTGGTAGAGACCAAACTAGTACTTATGCAATATTACAACAGAAAGAAAAGGAGCTGGAACTTCTTATCCGTGATTTGGATGATAAAGTGCGGTTTGGACAGAAAGCCGTTGAGAGGCCAGGTTCATCAGCAGGAAGGTCTTCTGGTTATTCTGATCGGCCACCTTCTAGATCTGGTTCATTTGAGGATTCTAGAAGTGTAGATTATACAGATAGACCTCGATCTCGTGGTACAGGTACAGGAGATGTGTGGAGCCGTCCTAGTGATGATAGAAGACAGTTTCAAGGTAGCCGGGAAAGGGGGTGGTTTTCTGGCAGCAGAGATTTGAATAGGTGAGAAATACACAATTCTGTATTTGCCGTGTTATCTCATAATTCTTACCTCTTCTGGTAATAGTTTGCTCACTTTGGTTGTGATGTCGCTTTGAATTTAATTTTGTTTCTGGCTTGTATTTTTTGGCGGATGTTGGGACGTATTTGAGAGTGCTGATATTTGTTGTCTTATTACAGGTCAAATTCACGAGAGAGATGGTGAACAGCAGTTTTGAGTGGATTAAGAGTTATCTTCAACTTTTGATGACCAGAACCTAATACTATTTTATTGCTTGTCTTTTCTAATCGTTTTGTTCATTTTACTCCAGGCATTTGGAGCAACAATCATTGAGTACTGGCACAAACTTTTGCCTAATCTGTTATTGCATCTCGAAACATTGTAAATTTGTTTTTCCTCTTTATGGTAATTTTTTGGGTGTCTGGATGAAGGCAGAAAGCCTGTAATTTTATTAGGACTAAATTTTTATCGAGGATTATGGAACTTCCTAGTTAATGTTAATGTGATATTGTTCAGATATTAATTATATTCCTTCAATTTTGCATCTGCTCCATTGGCAAATTTAGTGCTTTAACATCAGTAGTTTCAAGCTGCTTTCCTCTCTACCAGTGAAGGGTGGTGAAAATCTAGTATCGTATATTTGCTTCAAAGTTATTGTCATTTTATGGACTAATTCTTCTTTAGAAATATTTAAATGACTTTTGCTGCGGTAGTGTAGATCAAGAATTATTTTTAAAATTTAAAATTTAGAAACTCGTGAAAATTTTGAAATTTCTTATCTTCCTCTTTCCTTCTTTCAATATCTCGTGGTTCTTTTTTATCTGGTCTCTATTTGAGTTTTCTTTCTCTGTAAACTTTATTTTCTTGCATTCTCTTCTCTTTTTACTTTCTCGCTATTTCTTTATGTTTCCTTCTCTCGTTGCGTATGTTGTTCATATTTTTTAATCATTAAACATTATTTCACATTAATTTTTAATTATTAAATATTTAAAATCAATTCATGTTAATCTATAATGAGTCTTTTATTAAAAAAAAGTCAATTCATGTTTATTTTCATAATATCTAATATTAAAATTAATAGTTAAAAATATATTTAGTTTTTTTTTGCGTATATTAGAAATTAAATTACTCTACTTAATCTAAGTTTAAAATTTTAAAAATTTGAACTTATTTAACCAATCTTTTAAAATATGAAGGAAATTTAAATCAACTTTTAAATTTTTTGAAATTTTAAATTTTTCATTCAAACACAACAAAATGGACATTTGAGCTTAAGTAAATTGTTTCTTGTTTATATCACCTGAATCTGAATTCACCATCTTTAGGCAAAAATGTTTTAAAGAGTTATTATAAAGGGCATAATAGTTATAGTCTCTTCCAGAGTTGTTTTTATCTTTATAGTGATCTGGTTTCGTAAAATAGTTTCATTTAAATGTCCATGTTTATGATAACGTTCACGTTTAGGGAAAAATACCAAAAATAATGTCAATATTTTTCTTTTTTGTCCTTTTTTTTCACAACATTATTCGGCTTAGAAAATTAGAAGAGAAGAGAGTGAAAAGTAGAGTTAACGTTTGTTTTACTCTGTGAATCTTATGTGGGCCAACAAAGTAAGAGAAGTATATATCACTGTAATGAGAATATAACGAAGATAAGTTTCATTTATTAAATTATACAAGAGAGATGAATAACATTTTATAAAAAACATTATCAATTCTAAAAGTAGAGGAAATGTGTCATTTAGATATAAGAAAAGTGTAATTTCTCCTAAATTTCACCATAACTATAACATTTTTCAAATAATTATCATAAATGATCAATTTATCTTTAAAGATTTAAATATAATATAATCTCAACTAATTTTATTTTATTTAATTTATTTCTAAAATATATTTCATTTGATTGAAATTTTTCTTTCAAAGACACTTTTTTATTCTCTATCAAAAATTAAAGAAAAGGTAATTCAGGAAAAAAAATGTCAAACTTTAAATGAATACAGTACAATTAGATGTTCCCAATTAACTTTCTTAACTAGCATGAATTGGTTTTTTTAAGACAAAACTTTCTTATTAAAGAACTACACGAGGAGCATTTGTTTTAAAACGAGGCACAGTAATAACATCAGTACATTTTAATTAAATATTTTTAATTATGTTTTTGCAGAATAAAAAAAAACAATTAAAATTTATCACTTTGTGAATTGGGGAATACAAATATAACTTAATTGAATGAAATCATATGTGAGTGCGTCTCTTGACGAAAACCATGTCAGAGAAATTGATACAGTTTGTGAGATGGCTCGTGATTTCAATAACACTAATGCAGAGTAATGCGATTGGTGGAAGAGAAACCAATTTCAGAGCCATTTTCAACTTCGGAGACTCCAATTCCGACACCGGCGGTCTCTCGGCGGCGTTCGGACAAGCTCCTCCTCCCAACGGAATCACTTTTTTCCACTCTCCAAACGGACGATTCTCCGATGGCCGCCTCATAATCGATTTTATAGGTAACAAAAACTAGCAATTAGATCTGTTCTTTACTGAAGCATGAACGTTTGATAAAAATGAATTTGAACAGCCAAGAGCTTGGGCTTGCCTTATCTGAGTGCTTACTTGGACTCGGTGGGCTCCAATTTCAGCCACGGAGCGAATTTCGCCACCGCCGGATCCACCGTCAGACCTCAGAACACAACGAAGTCTCAGAGCGGATACAGTCCCATTTCCCTAGATGTGCAGTTCCGCCAATTCTCTGATTTCAAAACCAGATCCAAATTCGTTCGCCAACAAGGTACATTACTCATCACTTCTACGTGTTGCATATGCAATTCTAAATTCAAATTCCAATATCGCAAATTAGCTCCAAAGTTGTCTCTATTCAAAATTGAAACTCCTAATTTTTTTTTCTGACTTTTTCTTATACCAACATTTAATCATTATCGAAACTTATTACTCTTGAATTGAAAATGAGGGAATAGGTCGTGATAGTAAAATATCCATAAATACGTGATAGTGTAAAAATTAACGTGTCATAAATTTAAAAATAGCTGAATAAGTGTTAAAACTAAATTAGAATATTGATATGAAAACTACCAAAATTAGTTAACTATTTGGAAATTAAATCCATATATTTGGAAAAATTCAGGTGAATTTCATCTGATGAGAAAATTATATAGATTGTGTTGAATATAGTGTGGTGGTAGGAACATTTTCTAATAACAAAAATGTCTCCTTGGGTTGGATTTCTACTCCTGCTGTTAACTATTCTTTGGCTATGTTCAACTAAAGGGAGAAATTATGATTAAAATGGAACGAACTAAAAAAGGATGCTAAATGATAAACTGTTTTAATGTGCTACAGGAGGGGTGTTTAAGGAGTTATTGCCCAAGGAGGAGTATTTTTCTGGGGCTCTATATACCTTTGATATTGGCCAAAATGATCTCACAGCTGGCTACAAACTCAACTTCACCACAGAACAAGTCAAGGCCTATATTCCTGATGTATTGGGCCAGTTCTCCACAGTTATAAAGGTCAGTTATGTACTTTTTTTTGGATTCTCTAACTTTTCAAAAGAGAGAATTAGTGCAATGTAAAAAGAGTGCGAGTATAATATTTTTTAAACAATTAAGGAGTATAAATAGCCAAGATTGTTTGCAAAGTATAAGAGAACCTTAAAAGTGTCATTATTTACTTTTCTTTTCTAGAAATCCGGAGAATTCTGTTCAAACATCTGTAGTTATAATTTACTTTTGATAATTTGACGTGGTGTATGAAATTTACTGAAGCACTGCGTTATGATTAATCAAATGAAGTAGGGTGTGTATGGCGAAGGTGGAAGGTCATTTTGGATACACAACACAGGCCCACTGGGATGCTTGCCATACATGCTGGATCGCTTTCCCATGAGCCCAGCCCAAATGGACAAGTTTGGGTGTGCCAAACCATTCAATGAGGTGGCCCAATATTTTAATAAAAGATTAAAAGAAACTGTTGAGAAACTGAGGGAAGAATTGCCAGAGGCTAAAATCACCTATGTTGATGTGTATAGCGTAAAGTACAACCTCATCAGCAATGCCCCAAAATATGGTATGGCTTTTAATTTGTCTTTCATTGTTGTTGCCTATTTAAACTTGGAAAATGTAGTGAAACAGTAACGTACAATTTTGGAATGAAAAGGTTTTGAGAAGGGGGTGATGGCATGCTGTGGACACGGTGGGAAATACAACTTCAATAATAGAGAGAGATGTGGAGCAAGCAAGCGAGTGAATGGGAGAGAGGTTGTGATAGCCAAATCTTGCAAAGATCCAAGTGTGAGGATCATTTGGGATGGTATCCATTACACAGAAGCTGCCAATCATTGGATCTTCCTGCAAATAGTCAATGGCTCATTTTCAGATCCACCTACGTCATTAGAGACTGGATTTTGATCTGTGTGCTTCAACTAGCAGGTTTTTTACCAAGTGTTTGATGAATCCCGCTGAGAAATTTTATTCATCATTAATATATAATTTTTACGACAGTTTAACATGTTAATTATGATTATGTGTTAGAGGCCTGCAAAATAATCTACTTTCTAACACTTTAATCTTGTTTCAAATCTATTAGAGACTACAAAACTAAGAATCTAATAGAGAAATATCTTAAATGAAAAACAAGATCCATTAAAATGTTTGAATATAATTTAAGTCTAAAAAATAATTAAAAAAAATCCAACTAAAAGTAAAATCTTTTGAAGCTAGTTAGTATTTTACAATATTCGACATTTTTTCAGTTAAAAAAATCGCAGCAAACTTCAGTTGAATTATAAGTTACATTAGATGTTTTTTTTAACTTCAACTTCTTAATTAAAATTCAAATACAATTTACTATTTTTTTTTACACTCGTGCGGGGTGTATTATAACTTGATTCTTCCTATTCTCTGTGGGTGTATTGATGGCGGTATACTTGTACTTGTAGCACTACTCAATTCTTCACTTAGTAATGACTTAACTTACGCCAGATAAGCTCCTCCCGTCCTGTTCTTAGCATACCAAATTATGAGAGATCATGACTCATTTTATCACACTTATTCAAAATATTATTTTGATGATTAGTTTACACATTAATATTTAATAAAATGAATCCATTGTAATTTATTCACCTGTTACAATTTTTTTTACGCAGTAAATTTATTTTAGAAAAGATTTAAGCAATGTTTAGAATAAGCAATCAACTAATTAGAAATATATACTTTCTATAAACAACATTTCACAATTTCTAGAAAATTTAAATATATCGAATTTGAAATATTTTTATTTTAAGCTTTAAAAATTTCAAATATTCATTTGAATAAAAATTCAAATTTATTTAATTTTTTATTATCTTATTTAAAAAGAGTATTTCAGTCATTATTGAATAAAAAATACTTTATTATTAAACAATATTTAATAAATTAAAATTATAACTGGCAGTTTTCAATTAAGGTCGAACAAAGTTGTTATTTTATCAAAATTCATTAAAATTTTACAGTTGAGTAAAGATTTTTTTTTCTTGATTAACATTTGAGGTTATCATTGATCACAATTATTTGCCAATTTTTTTTGTTTTTTTCTTTGTGAACTTTTCAATTGATATAATTGGAAAAAAATATGTTTGATATTTACAAAAGAAGACGCCACTGAAGTTAAGTACTCACTAACAGAAAAAAAACAAAAAAAAAAAAACAGAACTTGTTTGTTACAGC
>Ga0209700_106076_pt1 | contig 19292 bp, 7 predicted proteins | sample SiratroredBW_FD_187528 | JGI IMG/M metagenome (GOLD analysis project Ga0209700, IMG submission 187528) | Root nodule microbial communities of legume samples collected from California, USA - Siratro red BW (SPAdes) (version 2) | ecosystem: Host-associated > Plants > Roots > Nodule | place: USA...
ATATATATATATATATATATATATATATATATATATATATATATATATATATATATATATATATATATAAATAAAAGTAGATAATGAGATAGTAAGATTAGAAAAATAAAAATAAAAAATAAACTTAAAAAAATATATGTTGAAATTGAAAGGAGAAAATAAAAGAAAAAAATAGGGAAGGAAAAAACTACATAATTATTTTATAATAAATTAAATATGTTTGCTTCGTACCTATAATTTTGGATCAAAATAAACTCATTTCAAAGAAAATTATTTAAATAAATATATTTTCACTTTAGTTTTTAAAGTAGACCTTTTTACTCTTCAAGTCAAGAAATAACTTCCGTTAACCGAATTCTCAACGTGGAATAGCCTCCATTCTTCTTTTTCTTCCAATTATTAAAAATAAAAATAAAAAAAGTAAGGTAAAATTTAGTTTCGTAAAAATTGAACTCTATCTAATTTTTTTGAAAATCGATTTCTGGAGAATCGATTTCTGAATGTACCCACTCTCATATCGAAAAATCGGTCAAAATTCAATTATCATGAAGATGAATTTTTATATTATTTTACAAAAAGGCATTAAAATTAAAAGAAAAAATTGAATCTATTCATAATTGAAAATCTGACTCAAGTGAATACTAAATGAGTTTAATTTAGAAATGAAAATGAGGTAAGTGTATTTGTATTTTTTTTAATGAGTAGACTTTGAGAAAAAAAGTTCTAGTTATGTAGGGTGAAATTAAGAATTTCTTATCACACTTCTCTTTATAGGAATTTAACAAGACACAAATCCTAGGGTTACTCCATCCATTTTTCGTCCTTCCTTTCTCTTATATTTGTGTGTGCTATACACACTCTTCAAATAAGTAAATTGATTTTTTTAAGAATAAAATGACAAAATAGATATTTGTGTGTGCTATACACACTCTTCAAATAAGTAAATTGATTTTTTTAAGAATAAAATGACAAAATAGATAAAGTAGAAGAATCAAAAGCATAATTTGGTTTTTGTTCTTATTACGGGACTGCATGCTTTTTGAATATTTTTATTTCTTAGGAGACATATTTTTTATTTTCTGTGACCAAACCCTGTGAAAGTTGGAGGAACCATCAGCTTTTGAAAAAGAAATTAAAGGAAAAGTAAAGTTGATTTTTGGGGAAAATTCTTATCTTTATACAGAATAATATAACCCTGGATGCATGGAGAAATTTTCTTTCTTGGTGGTCCTTTTAAAAAGATTATAAAAGTGACTTTTAATATTATTATTTCCAACCACATTCGCGAAAAGAAAATACGAAAAATTCCAAGTTGTTTGAATTTGTTGATGCATTGGTTATTTTTTTTTTATATTAGAAACGTACTCAAAGTAAGAACAAGCCATATTAATAGCATACAATAAAATAAAAAAAGGAAAATAATAATAATAATTTACAATTTCAAATTTGATTATGTTTACATTAACGTCATCGATTATATTATATAATATTGTATAAATTATATAATAATAACATAAATTTACATAATAAAAATAGTATGATTAAAAAATAACAATAAAGCTGTTAAATAATAATAATAATAAGAGTAAAATAAATTTACATAATAATAAAATTAATAGTCAAAATAAATAATAATAATAATAATAATAAAATTAAAATTAAAATTAAATTTATAATAATAAAAATAATTTTATCATTTATAAACACATAATTTTATCTCTCTAATTTAAACAATTTAACTTTTCACTATCTTATCTTTATTTTTATTTTTAATTTAATACACGATAAAAGTTTTTTGTTTTCAAAACTATTTTTATTATTCTAAATTTTTCCTTGTTTTCTAAGTATAGTGGGAAGTGTTGGCTCTATTAGCATTTTATTAAATTCTCTTTTTATTTATTTAAATAAAACAGCTAAAAATAGAAAAGAAAAAAGAGAGAATATGAAAGCATCTCTCATTTACTTTTCTTTTTAAAATATTTTCCAAAACTTAATAGATTTAGAGTGAGAAATTGATTATTGAATACCACAAAATATTTTCAGAAAATAAATTTAAAAAAAAAGAAAATAAAATAAAAGGTTCCCTTGATATTTTACCCAGGAAATTATATGAGAAACACGTGGATCTAATCCAGCAGTGAAGTGAGTGAGGGGTTAGTAGTTTAACCAATGGCTAACCAGATCCACCTTGCTTGCAATAATACAAATTCTTGTTGGAAGCATCTATCTCCTACTACGTGCTTCCCACTTTCGCATAATAAATATAATACTATTATTATATTTAAGAAAATTGTCGTATAACATGTCAATTTCCTACGGAATTGATCGCGCATTAAACAAATCTCCGCAACATTGAAAGGAAAAGACGAGGAAACCCACGTTCTTAGAAGACAACCTAGAACCTTCTTTCATCATCAACACTGTCACATGGAAAAGATGATGCTATTCTAATTTCAAGGAAAAAAAAAATGCTTTTCTTAACACACAAGTAGGTAAGAAAACTGTCCTTTTAACGATGAAATACATAAATTGTTAACATATTTTGATTAGGGGTTAGCCTTTTATGATTTAATCACAGCATCTCATAAAGTAAATCTTGTTTTTTCAAAAGATCGTTTGTTAATACTTAAACGTTTGAATCTAAAATATTTGTGAGTCGTTTTAAGCTCTTATTTAAACTTAGGTTATGATTTGTAAGACAAAATTGTAAAGGAATAAAAAAATGCAGACCAAGTGACAGGACAAAATTTGTTTCCTCTTGGATCTGTGGTCATAATGAAAAGCAGAAAAAGATCTTTTGAATTTTAAAAGTGGTGGTACTTACGTGGCACGATATGTATGGTCCCATTAAAGCACTAATTCGAAGAGAGGAAAGTGGAGTATAATGTGTACAAGTCCGAATAATTACTCATATATTCCGGAGAGTTCTATGAAAGGCAAGAAACCAAAGCGAGTTTGCATCTGTTTCTGACAAAGGGGAACAAGAGGGTTTTGCACATTAACAATGAGGAAGATTGTAAGTAAAAAGAATGACAAACTGTTTTATTCTTTCAATTATTAGATGTACAATGAAATCATCAAGGTCATCTACATACACGTGTGAACACCAAAACAATGAATCACAAAATAATCATCATAATCATGAATACCATCATCATCATCAACACATCAACCAACCACGAACGAACAAAGCTAGAGAAAACACATAAAACCCCAAAGAGAGAAAAAGAAAACCGCTACTCAACAAGACCAGAGGATAAAATAAATGAAATAGATCCCGTCCGTCCGTCGCTCAAAAACAAGATCAAGGGCCAAGGAGCCTCCACGTGGACGAATCCTAAACGTCAGCTCTGTTTTCAAGCCAAGAGCATGGCTACGAAGGTTCCCGCGAGAGCGGACCCAGCAACGAAGGTCTTGCCGACGGAGAATGCGGCGGAGGGTGACGGTGGTGCTTCGCTGCCGCCCGAGGGTGAAGGTGCGGGGGAGTTAGGTGGTGCTGGTGGAGAGTCAGCAGCAGGGCCTGGTGACTGAGATGGGGAAGTTCCAGCTGGTGGTGAAGCAGCTGGAGTAGGGACGGGAGCAGCTGCTGGTGTGGATGCGGGTGCAGGTGGTGTTGCTGTGGGTGCAGGTGCTGCAGATGGTGGTGGAGTGGCCGGTGCGGTGGGTGTAGGTGCTGGAGCTGATGCCGGTGGTGGTGGGGTGGCTGTGGGAGGCTGTGTGGGTGCCGCACCTGGGGCTTGTGCCATGCATGAAGTAGCCAGAAGCCCCAAGATGAGAAGCAATTGTACTGCAGAAGAACCCATGTTCTGAGTGGAGAGAAGCGGAACAGAAAAAGTGAAGCTTGTGTTAGAGAGAGAGAGAGTTTGAGCAGTGGAAGATGATAAGGGAACAGAATATATAAAAAGAGGGAAGCTACGAAGTGGGGGACTTAGAGGCGTTAAAGGACAGTGGCGATTAATGCATCAATAATGCTCAAAGATTCCTCCAACTCCAATGTTCTAATTTAATTTCTTCTATATGCGCACACACAATTTTTTTATCTCATTATTTTTCCAACCTTACTATATATATTTATATATGTTGTGATGTGCATGTACTCTCCTTTGCTGGTTGTCCCCATTCCTCATTTTCCATAATACCGTGGACTAGGTCTGGGCGGTGTTATGTGAGTAATAATAATAGGTCAACACTTAACACTACTAATTTATTTTTTATTTAATTTTATATTCATTTTGAACTTTCTTCCGGGTCTGTTTGTTGTGTTTGTGCAAATGTGGAAGATATTAGCTGGCATATGTGGATGCTGTGGCCAAATGGGAATTTTACACTTTCCACTATGATTTTTGTGAATGTGTGTTCCTTGTTTACCATTTTGTCCATTGTGTTTGCTCAATATTACCTCCATACCCTCTTGCGTCATGACACGTGTCAGTTCTGTGGGTCAGTGAGCAGTCGCTGTCATCCGCCACCCCTGTGTACGGCGTTTTTTTCCACCCATTTTCCTTCTTCCCACTCTCTCTCCTCTCCCGCGTTAAACTTTTTTTTCACTCTACTTGTTTGTTCCAAGAACAAAAAATAATAAAACATATTTTAAAAAAATTGGAATGCAGAAAAAAGGAAACGAAATGTGTACTGTAAAAAAAAGGAAAAAGAAAACCATCTGTAAAAACCTTTTTTTATTAACTTTACTTTTTCTTTGTCCAGAAAGACCATAACTTTTCAACAACTCATAAAGTCGTTTGACGATATTACTAGAGTGCCCTTATCTTTTGACCGTTGATCTAGACCTCACAGGTGTGTCCTTTATAGTCCGTTGATGATGGGTTCCGTCTTGTAGTAAAACGCGCGTTGATGCCACTCGTGTCTTGTCCTCTGTCCTGTGAGAATTTTTTTTTTTTTTTTTTTTTTTTTATTATTATGAATAAAGAATCATTGAATCCAATCTAAAAGAAATACAAAAAGCAGTAATTATTCTGACGCGAACTCCAAACAAACCCTCCACCAGATGAAAAGGTCCACTTTATTTTTGTTTTGACCCTTTCTCCACTTCTAATGGTAACACCATTTTATTCGGTAATTTTGCATTATAAGATTGGGAAAGCAAATACATCACCCTTTCATTATCATGTTTTGGATACAATACGTAGTTGATCATGATAATGGGGTAGATGGAAACAAAGAATAATATTAGGTAACCGTTGCAAATGGAAAACAACTACTCAACTCAAACGGAAATAAAATATCAGAAAAATATTTGAATAGAAAATAAGGTATGATGCATGTTTATTGTGGTTGTAGGGGTAAGAAGATGATGATGATGATGTGGATGAGGAGAGTGAGGTATGTGCAGCTGGAACCAGAGGGACCTTGCTACATTACAATACACGTGGCGGAAAATGAAAAAGACGAGCATGTGAGAAAGTGTGGAAATCCAGTGTATCCCGTTGTCATGTTTTGGGACTACAAGGAGCAAAGTCTTCACTAGTGTTTCTGTATGTATTTTTTTAATTATATTTTAATGATGAAGTAGGAGCTGGCAAAAGCTGGCAATTATCAACTTCTAAATAATACCAGTTGCTTTGGACTTTTGCAATTCTTTCTCTTTGTCGGATTTGCTTGTAAAATATGTGCAAAACAAACCAACAAACAGCGGTTTCGCATTTCCAGAGATCACTCTACAATTATCTTATCATGCTTTCATCTCATTTTTCCAACCTACTTTATTTATTTATTCACTCACCCATATATTTCTACTTTTTTATATCAATAATTTAAGAATTATGTGTAATGTTAGATGGAGTTTTCTTTATTGTTTATTTGTTTATTAACGTAACCCACATTTTCATTTCCTGGAATTACTGTCTTCAATTTATGAGAAGAGAAAATGGAGTACGTTGGATCGTGCTGAATTGATCCGAGTGACAACTAAAAATGGAAGAAAACAAAATATATACATATGATCGATTTTTATTTTCCTCAAATGCTTTGTATTTTACTCCATTATTTAATAAATGGATTAGATAATCGATTGTAGCCTTTTTTTTTTTTTGTTCGACAATCATACATTTGTTTGGATAGAAATGTTTTTTTTTTTCAACTCTGGGTTCTTCCTTTAAATTCAGAAATTGTTATATACAAGATAAAATAAATAACTAGAAATAATACAATTATATATCTACTTATTAATGTTTTTTTTTTTCAAATTAACGGAGTTTGAATTGTAGTTACTTTTGGATTTGATTTCTTTCTTTCAACACGCACAGGTATTCTATTTCAAACTCCATTGCACGGCAACTAAAAGGAAAATAATGACATTCTTTTCCCTTGGACTATATTTATAGAGTAAAAAAAAAAGTAAAGGACAAAATTGATGAGAAGAAAGAATAATTACAAATTAGGTAAAGTTTGAAGTTAATAATTTAAGAGGGATAAAAACAAATAAAAAATAAAGTAAAGGATGTTGTTATGTTGAACAATGAATAAAAACATATATAAATTAAAGTTTACTAAAATATTATAAATAGGTGAAAATTTCAATATCATTTACTTAATTTTTGTGTCATCTGACTTGAATGACCACACGCATGAACATATAAGAGTTTACATTAGCCTGAAAGTAAGAGATAACTCCATCTAAAGTTATTTGTAAAGGTTCTTATAAGAATAAATTGTTATGAAGAATAAATTGAAAAAAATGATAACATTATTTCAAGTGATTGTAATAAATATTTTGTGCATAGTAGCAAAATATGTTTTGTCTTTCTTTAAGCGAAAAGAGGAAAAAAAGTGAAAAAAAAATTGTTTTACAAAAAGAAAATTGAATGAAGGATGTTCCATGTTTGGTTAGAAAATAGTAAAAGAAATTAAAATTTACCTTGTTTATACACTTTGAGTATTTTTTTCATATATTTAATTTTTTATTTAAATTTATTATTTAACTTTTAGTCGTCCTATTTAATATTAATAAGCAATGTATAGCTGATTACAGTAAGTTACACATTCATAATTAGAGTCAAATAGGTAGTTGAATCTTACATAATTGATAATGACTAGAGGATAGCAAGTGTTTACCCGTGCAAATACTAGTTTCTTGTTCTATCTAGAACAATTGTTTACTTCAAGTGAAGGCACCCACAAGTTATTTTATACTTGCATGTTTCAATAGATACGTGTGGATACTTCTAAAATTTTAAATAGGATTATTTCAAAATTATTCTTTAAAACAGAAAATAAAATAAAATATTGATCTTAATGTATAATTCAAATAAAAATGTTTCATAAACTATTATTATAAATAAAATTAATCATTTAAAAAACAAATTCAGATAAATTACACCATAAAATACAAGTTTAAATAAAACTAATCTTTTAAAAATTATTTTAATTTCATAAGTATAAATAAAATATAAAAAATTAAATTACAAGTAATTCATCAATTTTTAATTTTTCCTCGTTAATAATTTTACTCAATTACTTCATTCTAAAAGATAGTTCAAATAAAAATAATTAATGATGGACAGTGAGCATTTGCTAACTAAATTGCATGACATCCATATTCACTCTTTTAAGAAATAAATAATTAAAATATTTATACCTACTACATATTTTAGCTATAAATATTTACAAGTTGATATTTTTTTTATCTTATACTTCACAGTGTCACAAATCTTTATTTAACCTTTTAATTAACTAAACAAACATACTCCTCCCATTTTTTATTTTTTTTTTATCTTTTTTCCCGTACGTCAAATTGAGACTTGTATCAATATCGTGTAATTGAATAATAACAAACAATATAGTTGATGATATTATTGTTTATCAAACAAATTTAACTGGACTAAGCAACATGTGAATTTAACATTTTTTTATTATTTTTTTTAATCAAGATGAGTTACTGTTAAGTTCAATTAAAGATTTCGACATAGTATTTAGTATAAGAATTTTTCCACAAAAAAACAATAATTTTCAGTTCTTTACTTTACTAATAATACCATATAATTCATTACTTTTCGTTAATATTTCAATACCACTTTTATAAACTTAATATTTGTTTATATAATTCTTTCATTGTAATAGATGTCATGATAATAATTTTAGTATATAAAGTGTGATGTAAAGTTTTAAGGACTTTTAACAATCTATCAGTATAGTCCATGTATAGAGTTTCTTAAAATGGTGAAAATAAATTTATTAGTTAAAATTTTTTAGATTAAATTTATTGACATATACCAATAATTATGACAATGTAACATTTCCGTGACCAATACTTAAATTACCAAACAATATTATCTTTGTCTTTAGCTATAATACGTTGTATAATATATTTGCTCAAATATTCACTATTAAATATTTTTGGAAACAATGACTATAATAAATGAGCTTAATGTTTCGTTCACTTATTAAAAATACCAAATTGAATTTAAAGATTCTCTATAAGTTCCACTTTTTTGTCATTATAGATTCTTTGTCGTCAAATAAAATTTGTATGACTCATCAAAGGCTATTGGAGTAGGGTGTATTCAATTCAATAAAAGTCCACCAAAATATAAATGGTTGCACTAGATAAAAACCACTACAAAAAGTTTTTGCAATGTTTTACAAAAACTTTATAATTAAAATATAAACAAAATTTATAAGACAAAAACATACCTGTTACAAAAGCAAACAAATCTTGATAGCCAACAACAATTTCGATTTTAAATCAATACCAAATTACTAATAACAAATAAAAAATTTATTAATTAAGTATTGAAATACTTCACACATCTCAAAGAAATACATTTTGTAATTATTAATTACATATCTTTCCGAAAACAATTTATGCCAAAAATTTAATAATCACAAAATACATGTATCAACACATAAACATTAATGAACATGAACTTGAACTTCACTTAGCAACTGTGCTCAGTTAATTAAATAGAGCACATAACCAAATTCATTTTCCATATATGAAGATATAGTTTGTATTCCTCCCTTCCCTCCCAAAGGAAAAAGAAATGAAGAGTATTAAATATTTCTTTAGCTATCAACTTGATTCTAGGTAAGTACAATTATATAAAACTTAAAACACAGTTAAGAAACGTTTTACAATATTTTAATAATTGAGCCTTGACTAATATGTCATCAACTAACTAATCACGCAAACCTTACTTCACAACGTACAACAACTAATAACAAAATAGGTTAAAGCAAGTGTAAAATTTAAAGCATTCAAAACACAGGCTAAAATACAAGAAAAGTTGCAAGCAAAACAAAGGATTAAACATTCAAAATAAAGCACAATGATTAGACACAGTGATTAACACTAATTTTTGCATAAAAAGTTGAAAAATCAAACACACTATGGCAAAATATTAAGACACTACACAGAATTAGAATCAACTCAATCTTAACTTATGAGCGAAATTGAAATATAAAGTAAACATTTATTTCATTTTCTAATTTTACTTTTTTTATTTTATTTTTTATTTTATTTTTTTGCACTTCGCTTTCAATTCTTTTACTTTTTCACGTGGATCAAATATATTTCATATCTACACTCAATTAAAAAGCCAATCAAAGAACCAGATGTGAAATTAGTGGACCTGTGCACTTGCACGTATACTAAACTAGTTTTCTTCTAAACTAAAGATACCGGAGTAGAAAAGTAAACACAAAGGCATTTTGCCTTACTCCACAAATAATGGAATGACAGTAGTTTAAACTTTTCCAATTAGGTCACCAAAATCGTTGAAAAAAAAATTATACACATATACATATGCTAATCGATACATTTCTCCATTAATCCTATATTTCGCTTTACTTTTAAATGGTTACATAACTTTTATCAATTATTTATAGAAACACACAAATAATATTTAATTTTTAATGCAGTCCTAATTACCATTCTCAAATTTACATTTATGTCTATAATAAATGCAATTTATGAATTAATGCTGTGGCTATCCCTGTAGTTGAGTCATTAGTTATTGCAACACTCAAACTAAGTGGATGATGACCAAGAAAGATCCTCCTTACCAACCCATTTTTAGATACATCTATAAAAATACACACGTCAAAACCATAGTAGCATATGAAGTGGAGTAGCATAATATAAACTTTCCTTTCCCACCCTATAACTCCACAGGGTCAACAAGAAACAACATTGCATAATTACTAATTTTTGATTCGTAGGAAACAAATCAAAACCATGACTTGTTTGCATGGGAACGCAGGAAGAGTGAAGTGAATGGTTCCTTGGGAAGCATGATGATGATGATGATGAGAAAGACCAAACTTGTTCCAACACTCATTTAATGGCACAGCGAAATAGATTGTGAATTAACATTGTCAATGGTGAGGTGAGCCTCGGGGTTTCGTTCATAATCTCAAGATGTTTTTTTAACTTTTTAGTTTTAAAATTTTCATTTCAACGAAAACAATTAATATTTTATTTGTTTACATTATTTTGTTATATATATATATATATAGATGTTGTTAGGATAAATAACTGGTATTGTCTGCTTTAGAACTCGGTTGCTCCATCACGATTTTGTCCTTAAAAGATGTATCGGAAGGTTAAGGGAGGAAGATGTATATAAACTGACCATGCCTTTACTTTAGTGATGTTATCTCAACGGACTTGAGGTCAGAATATTGGCGCCATATTTGGGGATCTCTTCCCTTAGCCCTTGACCTAGGAGGCTTGTTCCGATACATCCAATAGTCCCATATCATTTAGAAGTCGAGACCAAGGTCAATTTATATACACATTCCTCACTTAAACCTCCTTAACCCTCTGAGACGCCTTTTAAAGATAAAATCGTGATGGAGCAACTGAGTTCCAAAGCAAACAATACCTCAGTCGTGGTAATTGACCTTAGCGATGTTATCTCAACGGACTTGAGGTCAGAACATTGGCGCGGTCTGTGGCAATCTCTTTCCTTGACCCGGGGGCTTGTTCCGGTTTACCCTATAGTCTCACATCGCTTAGAAGTTGAGGCCAAAGTTAGTTTATATACACCTTCCTCACTTAACCTTTTGAGGCGTCTTTTTAAAAACAAGATCGTGACGGAGCAATCGAGTTCTAAAATGGACAATACCTCGAGTGCGGCGGTGATTGACTCTATCGATGTCATCTCAACGGACTTGAAGTCAGAACAATATATTTGGATAAAAATTATTTATTTTATATGATTTAAGATGTCAATTAATTTATTAATTTTTAATTCTATAATTTCTTCTAAGATATTAAATTTTTAAAATAAATATAATCTATCAACATTAAAAAAATTATATTTCAAATATTTTTCATATTTTTTTATGTTTTAAATTACTTAAATCAACGTTTTTTAGACAATTGTTTTATTTGAATATAAGAAAAGTCATCGATTCTAAATGATTTTTGAAGAGATTTTACAATTCTAAATATATAAACGAGTTAATTTTATCGTTTCTTTCTCAAATTGACATTTATTATAGTAATGAATCTTCATTGATCATATTTTTAAGCAAACAATTAAACTAAAATATGTAAATTTTAAATTTATAAAATACACTTATTATAAAAACTCAAACCTAAGTTTCTCAAAACAATTTTTAGAATGAAAAACATAATATTTTGAAATTTTATAAAGGTGATGTTATTATTCTTATTATATTCTTTTAATAAATTAGCAATTTGGTCTCACTCATTCAACATTTGGCAATTATCTACCATTCTGCCATTCGGCCACTTGGTTTCTCGATTTCTTAATTCAATCTCTCACCCTCTCGGCGTCTCATCTTAATATAATAATAATAATAATAAATTTATATTATATCTACATACGTATAATGCTTGGAATCTATTATAAATGTTCATATTTTAATTATTAAATTATTTCTCCACTAGTTAAAATTTTATACATATCCACTATATATATAATTAAATGTATAATAATTATTGATTTAAAAGAAGAAATTTCTTTGTTTTATTTTATTAACTAATTTGGAACGTCACAGTTTTCATGCATATTTAAAGTATATTTTTTTTTCTGCATATAGTAAAGTGTGATGAATATTTTTTTTAATTAATTTTAATAGTTGGTAGCTTAAGTTTTAATTTTTTTGTTATAGACCACGCAACTTGTTTTTTTAATTATTTTTCTTAATTTTAGTTACGATCTTTCACTATGTCTTTTTTTGGTATATTCTAATTTTTTATGTTATATAGGTAATACCTTTTATTTTAAATCAGGTTAACAAAGTTTACTGATGAAAAATAAAATAAAAAGAATTTTAAAAATGATTTTGATAAAACAAGTCATTCCACTACCATGACAATACGTAACACCTTAATAAAACTATACATCATAATAAATAACGAATAAACTATATTATTAACATGGGTTTTCATCAATTAAAAAACATTAAAAAAAGGAGTGATTTGAAAAAAGAAATTAAAAAGAATGCAGAGTTGAAGAGATTATTGACATGAATTTTCATTAATTAAAATAATTAATCAACAATATTTAATAAATTAATTATATTTTATTCTAAATTATTTTTAAAATAAAAAATAAATTCGTAATTTTACTATTTTATTTTAATTCAAACATACTTACTTTTCGATCACTTTCTTTTAATGGAACGTTAAAAATACTTAAATGACCATTGCGCTGACACACTCGTATATGTTCTTCCTGGTGTAGGTGGCAACACATGTCGATTACCATGTTCTTGAAACTTTTTTCACGCAAATGGATCCTTGAAAACTTTCCTACCGTGCATTTAAATCCTTGAAAATAAGGGAATGTGCTTCAAATATTGAGATGTTTGGATAAATTATGCTTAATTTATGAAAGTTATTTCACTGTTAGAGACTATACAGATGTTAAGAAGCTATACATAATTAATCTAAAGTAGACAAACATATCATTATGACATTTAATTATTGTAGATTTTTTTTCTTAGAAAGTTATATACTACAATAAAAACTTAATACATGACAAAAAAAGTTTTCAGAAAGATATATTTATTATTTATTTATTTAGATGGAGTAGATTTTACACAGATGAATCTAAAAATTACAATCTATTTACAAATTTATTAAATGATGGGTTCGGCGGCGCCGACCCTAACATTTTACCCAAATCCAAAGAAAAAGATACTAAATTTCATTTCATGAAAGCACCCTTGTAAGAGCAATAATCTGCAGTCAAAGTTTGAGCATAATGGAAGACCAAACGCAGAGAAAACCCAGAATCCTGTGCCTCCACGGATTTAGAACCAGTGGCGAAATCCTCAAGCAACTTGTCTTAAGATGGCCAGAACCTGTGATACAAAACTTGGACCTCGTGTTCCTCGACGGCCCGTTTCCCGCCCAGGGAAGATCTGACGTTGAAGGCATTTTTGACCCTCCTTACTATGAATGGTTCCAAACCAATGAGGTTGTTGAAGAGACAAGACAGTCCATCTTAGTAATCTCAACCTCCGGCATTATTCTAGTATGCTGCTAACGTTTATCTTTTCGTGCACAGGACTTCTCTGAGTACAGAAACTTCGAAGAGTGTTTAGTATACATAGAAGATTACATGCTCAAAAATGGTCCTTTCGATGGTATATTGGGTTTCTCTCAGGTGGAATTTGCTGCTACAATGTTATTTGTGAACTTCTAGCATCTTTTGTTTTTCCAATTTTGACAAATAAGGAATGTTGTCTCTCAGGGAGCACTTTTAGCGGCTGCATTGCCAGGAATGCAAGAGCAGGTACTGAAAAAGAAACTCATCTTATTTCTGTTTACACTTTCTCTTTTAGATATTAAGTTGATCTTTCTTCCATGATGATGCCCTTTTGGTGAAAGAATGAATATTTGAGTTATCAATGAGTATCTACCAAGCATGAAGCATGGTTGGTTGCTTATGCGGTTTTATATCTTAAATTGTGAAAGAATAGATACTTGTGTTTTGACTCTAATGCTAAAGTTTTTAAATGGGTGTGTAGCTTTGTTTCTCTGTCTTGATGATGATTCTTAACTTGAAATGTACATGTTTTTAATAAAAATAGTTTGTGTTGCTTATATGTAATTTTTGTTGAGCAATGCTATATTCATTTTAAGCAATTTGCATAAACAGCAGCATTAGAGATGCTCTAAGTAGGCTAAATAAGTTATAAAACTACATTTGATTTCACTAAAGGGAGCGGTGACTTTTATAGGGTGTAGCACTTGGGAAGGTAGACAAGATCAAGTTTTTGATTGTGATATCTGGAGCCAAGTTTGGTGGAAAGAAGTTTGGAATGCCTGAATTGGCTTCTAATGCATTTTCAAAGCCAATTGATTGCTTATCTCTTCACTTTATCGGTAGTTTCAAGTCCCTCATATGTGATTCTGCTTAAGCAAATTTTCCTTTACATTTAACTTTGAAAGTTGTATTGGATCTTCTATTCTTATTATGTGGTGAAGGGGAGAAAGATTTCATGAAGGAAGAGAGCGTTGCTTTGTTGGAAGTATTCCAGAATCCTGTTGTGATTCATCACCCCAGAGGGCATACAGTCCCCAAACTTGGTTAGCAACAGTGACTTTTGCCAGGACACATTTGAATATTGGTTTTGTGCATATAATGTGTCTCAACTCTGAAATCTGTGATTTTGAATTGGTGCTTCTTTGTTGCAGATGACAAAAGTCTTGAAATTATGGTTAATTTTACTGACAAGATTCAGAGGATGATTTAGGATGGTCATATCAAAACTTGAATCTTATGGAGACTTTATGTCAGTATTCTATCTTGTAATAACACTGTAAAACTTCACTGAAGCCATATAGTAATAAGAATTTTGCCGCAATAGGCTCCAATATATGAGGCCAGCCTCAATGAATGGTTTAAATTTGAGTTCATTTTATAAAGTTTCAACTTTCATGTAAATAATTAATTTGTTATATAGACACACTTGTATTTTGAATGTGAATTCTTCTCCGAGGTGAGTTTAGTGCTTGAGTTGATGGAGCAATAGAAGGTTGGGATTTCTTATTGTGATTCAGCCAATAGAATCAGGTGGCACGTAATATAGTTTTCTATTTTTTGGTGGTCAATAGGGTTGGCCCAAAATTCTCAAATGTTTTGAACATTGGGAGGGAAGTGGAAAATGTTTTATGCAGTTGATTATGATTTATTCTGCAATTGATATGTTTTGCAGCTGCAATATTTGTTGTGGAGTTGTTGAATTTTGTTTTCCAAAGAGTAGGTCCATTATGAGCTTATATGTTGATTCAAATGATTACTGCGTTTATGGTTGGTGATGGACCTTGCTAAACATACCAATCTTCTTATGAAATTGAGCTGCAATGACACAGATATATTTCCCACAAATAAATTTTCTATTTATAACTTTTCATTTATACCATTCTTTTGTAAGTTTTAACTTTTCCAAGGAGTCAACCAGAAGTCAATCGTGCTTCTATATTCTTTTGGTTAGAAGTCAATCGTTTTTCTATCAGTTTTTGTTTTATTGATTTCATTAATATTATTAGTTTTTCTATTATGAATCTTTCAAAGTAATAACTTCTTAAACATGGAAAATTAGTAGAATGACAATTCAGTCCTTCCCTCATACATGCAGACTATTGGAAAACATGAATATCGGAATCATTTTCTTAAAAATAGTTAAAATTTGTTTAACTGGTCATAAGCATTTTTTGAAAGGTTTATATTAACTTCATTGCTTATATAAGCAGTGTGATTTGCTCTGGTTGTAAATTTTGTTAAAGAATGTTATTGTTATTTTATTGTAAAAATATGCAAAATTATATAACTTTAAACTACTTTTTATAGACAACTAGATTAAAAATGACCTTAGATTTTATTTGAAGTTTTTAAAATTGTATTATTTGAAGTTTTGTAATATTTTTATTTATCACGTGAGAATCTTTATTATTTAAAATAAATTTTATTAGTTTCTGAAATAAAAACTGACAAATAATTTTTAACTGGAAAAAGTTATAACTTATATTACTTATACATTTATAATATATAAAATTTTGGATATTGTCACGTTGTTATGACTGATATATTTCCAAAAACAATTATTTTCAAAAGAACCAAACAAGAAACAGATTTTAATTTAAATGATTATCAGTATAAGAACCCTTCTTTGAAAAAAAATATTTTATTTTAATAACATAATGATTAAATTATTTATAAGAATTAAATTGAAAATAAATATACTATAATTCTTTTTATTTAATATATTAATAGCTCATTTGAAATCACTTTTGTAGATATCAAGTGCAAAATTATATGGATGAAAGTATTTTAAATAACTTAATATAATATTTTCTTGAAATAAATTGATATAAATTTTAAAAATAAGTAATCAAATAATAGGTTTGGCAAAAAGAGATAATTGATTAAATAATAGGTCTCGAATACAAATAAGTTCCTGTGATTTTCATTTAAATTTAACAACACAACAAAAAAATATTCATTTTACATTATATTTTTTTCTCTTACACTTCCTACAGAACATTTTCTTACTGTTAGGGCAACAGGATTCTTAAACTATTTGTTAATTACTAAAAGTTAACATTTTTTGGAACATTCTATTACTATTTGTGATTTTCATAGTATGTTTTTATTTTATTTTATTTTACATGCTTAATATCAAGTTCACCAGATTAAATTTTAAATCTCATATCTAAACTTCTATATTCTAAATCAACTTCTCGAAAAAAAAAAAAAACGTAGTAAGTTTTAATAATAGTAATAGTCTACAAATTCACTATAGAGTTTTATAACCATAGTTGTTATTCATCATAGTTTTGTTGTAGTGAAATAATAACCAGAGAACAATAACATTAAAAAATAGATGTTATTACAAACAATTATGTTATGAACATTTAATGCTTCTAGGTGTTGCTGCTCCAGACGGCTAATGATTATTCTCCAACCCCCCTTCATGTGTGGTCCAGTAATGGCAGTGTCTGGCATATTTATTCTTGAGAAAAGAATGTTTTTAGTTTATATATTTATAGATAAATGGTTATTTTTTAATATTTTTATACTAATTAAAAAATTTGTTTTTTACCACTAATTCTGATATCAAGTCTTAAAAAATTAAGGACAGAATATGTAAAATTTAATTACACTAAATACTTTTTTTTTCTGAATTATATTATTTTTATTCTTCAAAAATTTAAACATGCATTTTAGATTTTATTAGTAATAACGAAAAAAAAACTTATATGGATGACAACTTTAATACATAGATTTTATTATTAAATTTTTTTCTATTAAATATAATAATTAACACTATATTATAACCATCATCTAAACAAATTTCCATCTAGTGTTATTACTATTAAAGATCTAAAAGATATGTATAAATTTTTTAAATACCTAAAATATATGTGTTTAAAGTTCAAAGTTTAGAGTGAGAAAATGATAAAAAAATCTGTATTAAATATTTTAAGAAATTTCATTGGACAGATTATATTTTACCCAGTTTGATTTATTGTTCGACCTTTTTTTTTTAGACAAACTAGACAGCTCGGAATTACATAATATGTTAGGTAACCATTAAATTTTATAAATTTTAATTTAGACTTTTTATATAAGAAATAAATTGAATGGACCAAAGTTGTGTTCAATTACAGTATTGGTAGAACAAAAGGTAGCTGTTAGAGTAATCATTTTTCATATCTTATAAGTTATTTTATGCAATTCTTAAATGTGACATGACTATATATTCATATAGTTCTAAATTTTGACGTGTTATTCATGACTTTAGTATGAGTTGAGTAGATATTGAAGGAATAAATTCTGAATATAACGACTTTATTACAAAATTAAAATTAAGAAAGTTGTATAATCTAAACATAATTTTAACTTCCACGAGTTTAGGGTTTAATTAAATTGTTTAGGTGAGACACCACCTTAGTATAAAACATAAACAATTGAAATTGTGCATAAGTGTGACTATTTAAGTTGCTTTTGTTTCATACTAAAATCTTGTCACATCTACTAACTTCACTTTTAGATTTTTTTTTTAATATACTTAATAGAAAAATGTAATCTGAAAATTAAGATAAATGTAAAACACTTCAGTTGTGTTTTGTTTTACATTAAAGTCATATACACCTATACCACTTCAGTTTTGATTTTTTTTTTTCAATTTAGTAGAAATATGTTAACCTACCTAATATTCTTACTACCTATAAATCATATTTTTTTAAAGTATTTACATTGTGTTTTATTGAACCAATTTGTGTGATTATATTATAAAATAGGATAAATTGTTATGGATGAAGTCTGTTTAGTTGTATTAATTTGGGAAGATGGATTAAAAAGGATTTGTAGGATGAAATCTTGCTCATGTAAAGAAATTTGAAAAGATAAAATTGAAAATTACGAAATAGCCATTCTAAGTGAGTTAGAAATAAGAAAACACTCTTTTCCACAGGTTAATTAGTAATTTTACAAATATATCAATTTAAAAAATAAAAAAATTTATAACATCTATCAAATTATTCTCAAACATTCCCTTCAAATCCCTTTAAATCATATCATCTATCCATTAATTCAAACAACTTTATCATCTACACACAATTCACTTAAATTCTTTTAAATTCATTTCCTCAAATTCACTTCCCCAACTAAACAATAATATTAATACTTTTGAGATGAAAGATAGATGAAAATTGAACTCTAATTATTGATATAAGTTAAAGAACAAACTAAGTATAAGATATAGAGTTATTAAATACTATCATACTATCATAAACGAATAAATAATATTGGAACTCATCCTAGAGTTATTATATAAAATAAATATCCTTAATTGATTTGAATGCTTCAAGATACACTCTTACATCTAATATTATTGGATATCTCAAGTATCATACTGGAGAAAATTCAATAGCAAATAAGTCCCAACAAACTTTATTTAATAAGCTACAAATGACTTTAATACTATATTAAGAAAATTAAATTTAAATTAATCATACTTTATAAAATTGACTTTATAAGATGAGTTTTTATCAAATTATATATTTTATTTATAATCAATATGGTTTCCTACAGATATTATAATAAACAATTTTCCTTTTTGTTAAAACTTTTATTTTTTTTTTCAATATTTTTAGCAAAAAGGTATTCTTTGAAGGATTAAAGCGAGAATCGAAAAAATAATTTAATGATGATTTAAGTAAAATATATATATATATATATATATATATATATATAATAAAATAGATTTTTAACATAAACATTTTGGTGATTATTTATACCATTATTTAAAATAGTAAAAGAATAAACACTTTTGTACAATATTAAAAA
>Ga0209700_106079_pt1 | contig 19289 bp, 11 predicted proteins | sample SiratroredBW_FD_187528 | JGI IMG/M metagenome (GOLD analysis project Ga0209700, IMG submission 187528) | Root nodule microbial communities of legume samples collected from California, USA - Siratro red BW (SPAdes) (version 2) | ecosystem: Host-associated > Plants > Roots > Nodule | place: USA...
AACTTCTGGAACACATTGATCCGGAGGCAACTCATCTGACTCCATCACATTCTTGAAAAACCGGAGTCTTCTATCTTCATCTTCTTCCCACCAAGCACGCAAGGTAGAACAATCATGACATGATGGGGCGCATACCTGCTCATTGCCGCAAGTCACCCAATCAAAGCTAGTGCTAGGACCTTTTCTTTATGTATTTTGAATTCAGGGATTGACTTCAAACCGCTATAAACTTTTTGAGACCAAATTAACCATTTTGTGTTGCTTATCTAATCACATGCCTTCTGAACAACATAAACTTTGACTTCGTTGCAGCATAAACCATAACACATTTTGAGTTACGGTTAGGTATTTAGGGAGAAAAAAGCATGATAAAATAAAGTGAATATCTGTGATTTGATAATGTGTTAATCGTGATACAATATGATGCAAAACACAAAGCAATAGCCCTATTTATAGAAACTAATCCTGATATTAGATATTCTTACTTATTATAAGATACAATCCTGATATTAGTTAGATATTCTTCATATATTCTGATAATTTTCCAAACACTTTGGACAGTGTAAGATTTGTTTATAGAGGATTGATCATCCTGCCAACCTATGGTTTTGTATTGTTATTTTCTCAAGATGGAACCGTGAGATCTCAATAAAAATACAAAGTTAATATGCTTCCATTAGTTCAATCAAGATCACGGAAATGAAATAAGGACAAAAACAAGCAGTAGCACATAGAAACCTTACCGTCATGTAGCTGTACTGAGAAGGAATACCAAATTCCAGATCAGGTTCATTGGGCATACGCTGAATGCGCAACCCAACTAATCCCAATTCTTGCATAACCTGCATTTCAAATTTATAGTCACATCCTTTTAATGTACCCAGAATAAAAATCTAATTTTTTCAAGATCTTTGGGATAAGTCAGAATGTGTGGTTTGCAGGTGAAATAAAAATTGATTTTCTTGATTAAGAGAGCTTGAGGAAAACATAATGGCCATACAGGATGGACACAAGATGGAATGAGACCCAAATCTTCCCCACAGGCCAGCATGTCTGATGAATTTAGAAGTACGGGCAGGGTCTTCAATGCATTTTGCCTCCATAGATTCTCTTGACGACAGAAATAGTAGTCATTGTATAATCTTTTGAGAACATTCTTGCTGTATTATATGACAAGCAATAACAGATCTAGTGAGTAGATATTTCCATGAAGAATGTGGAAAAAGGAAATTGTACTATGAAGAACTTTGCTTAAAAGTGGCATAATTGTAGGAACCATCCTCAGTGGACAGCAGGCAAAAGTCACAGATTATTAAGGTACCTATGATCATCCAAATCCTGGAAACTTGAGGTATCTTCAAGATTGAAACGAGGATAAAATTTTCTTGGATGCTCTGGATCTCGGATTAAGACTATATTCTGCAAGCCAATAGCATAGAACATAATGTAGGACTTGCAATACCAAAAGAACACAGATAACAAGACAATAAAATTCAAAATATATTAAAAAAAGCCAAATTTAAGATTGAAGAATGTAAAAATTAATTTACAATCATTGTAAAATATTTAATGCTACTAATTAATTAATAAGAAAGTGGCACATCATTGCAGTAGCTAAGGTTTTGGCTTTTAGTTGAGAGCAATTGTATATTAAACCAACAGAACCATATGGTTTACTGAATAGAGTAAAACTCTTAACAAGTATGTAAGTCAAAATCAAAATAAAACTTAATTAGATTTAACTTTCCGAGTAAATATAAACAGGGACAGAAGTGGAATATGAACAAGGAAGCAAATTTGATAAAGCTACCTGTGAAAGATCAAAGAGATTCCGCCGGAGTTTGTCTTCACTCTCCAACAACAGAGAACTTTCTGCACAAGTTTTCAGTTTGGAAGCAATTTTTTTCTCTGTGTTGCTGTCCTCCTTGAACTAAAACCATTTTTTGAAAATAAAATAAATTATTGAACAAGACACTTCAACACTCGGATAGATTATATGATAGATAGTTGACAGCAAATTTAACCAATGAATGGCATATTTAGAATTAACCAACAAATCTGGACATTTTATGTTATCAAATCATACATGACAAAATCTATAAACCCCTCAGATTGGTGCCACTGAATCTACATGTTACATTGACTACACTTCTTTACCAAAATATAGCAAGAGGTTTACCAATATGTACATAAATAAATTCAATCTTGAATGGTCAACACACTTTTTCCTAACAAATAAGTAACCATGCAACCTATAGTGTTTTATCATGAAAAAAATTTCCCTTTACAAATACTTCAATAAAGAAGATCAAACATATCTGTGTTTTGTCAAGAAGATATACTATCCACTGATTTCTAAAACCGAAAATTTTATGCAAATGGTGGATCTCACTTCACTATTTAAACTCTAATGCAATAAGGATAGATAATAGTACTCACATCTTCTGGGAAGGTAATAAATGTGCAGATCTTAAGGCTAACATAGGAGTTGATAATAAATTGGACTTCTTTTTTATTTGATTCTTTATCCACTGTGGTAAACACCAATGTTTTTAGGAATCGTTTTAACCTTCCAAAATTTAGGTTTTGTAAGCTTTCACGGTTTTCTTTTTCTTGGCACAGGTTTCGTTTGGCTCCCTTAAGCTTGTTTGTATTTTTCTTTTCTTTTCTCTTCTTTTATGGATATTCATGTGATGGCAAATGATTGTTGAAGTTTTAAAATGTCAACCTAGTTGCAATGGTAAACAATGCTAAAGCTTCATGGTTATATTTAACATGATTTATTTAAAAACTAAAAAACTTCCACTCTCACTTATTTCTACCTCGAGCACCTAAGCATCAATAACACACATAAATTGAAAGAAACAGCGAAAAAAGAAGAGGAACATAATAACAACAAAAAGTATTAAAGAAAAAGACAAAGCAGATTGCTCAACTTCGTATAAATCTGGAAGTAGAAAAATCAATCATGTGTAATTCATGCTTTTTGGTTGGAATTAGGTTCCACCTTAATTTAGACTGAACCAAGCAAAGTCCATTCATGTAAAATTTATGATCAAATCTAGAGGCATGTGCTATGTGGAAGTATATAATCAACCAGAAATCAACAAATACTATACAGAAAACTATACACAAAAGGATTATCACCTCATAGAAGTTCTTGTCAAGTTCATTTAGAAAAGTTGTTGCAACGAATGTCCAAGCTGCTCCAAATTTTTCCTGAACAACAATGAACATGAAGTAGCAGAAATCCAGCCTGGAGGTAAATTTATTACATACTATGAAAATGCCGTTGTAATAGCCTAAAGAGGTAGACTACTAACCTCTAATAGTTCCCGCTTAATATATGGCCGACTGAGGCGATTAAAGTCCCATATCCCTTCTCTTTCAAGTTCTTCCTACAACACATAAGGCATGAACTATAAATTGACCAACAGCGGAGCAAGAAAAAGAAGTTTCTTATGCAAGTTAGAGCAGTTCAGCACACATCATGGCATCAAATGCCCTTTAAATTTAAGAGGACAAGATGATACCTGACTTAGAGGTATAGATGGCCGGAATTTTCCGACTAGACCTGTTACAGCATGATCTGGAAGTTCCCATATACGGAAGAATCCCAATATGTGATCAATCCTGTAAGCCGTAAAATATTTTGCCATCTGGCATGGATTTGACAAAAAAGACTATCTTCAGCCTGTATATTTAAGTCTGGATAGATATTATCTTCTTAAGGATAAGATCAAGAATTCAAAACCAAAACCTGTGTCAATCGAGCTCGCCACCAACCATAGTTGTCCTTTGACATTTCTTCCCAATTATAAGTAGGGAAACCCCAATTCTGGCCATTTTTATCAAAATAATCTGGAGGTGCCCCAGTAGAAGTGTTCATTCGGAACAAATTTGGATAAACCCAGGTGTCCACACTGTTTCTGTCAACTCCAATAGGAAGGTCTCCCTTTAATATCACTCCCTTCTTTCTTGCATAGTCTGCAGCTTCTGATAACTGCAGTCAGAATAAGAAGTAAATGGTAAGATTTTATTTGTTTTAGTGATTTGATTGTCATGAAGAACTTATAGAGTATAGGGTTCAATTTAGTTTACTTGTAAATGTAAATGATATTGAATGTAGTAGTGGAAGCAAATTATCTCATAGTGCAGGCTGTCCTTGGATACAAGCTTCTCTAACTGTAAACAAAAGGAAATTTAAAACCTCAAATATAACAGTGTAAAAAGAAAAGAGAATAAAAATTACACTAAAGCATATACCTTATCATCCGAATAATGAGCAAAACGACCCCATTGTGTGCGATCTGATGTTTCAAAGAAGTCCCGCAGGAAACAGAAAGCAGCATAGGGTTTCAACCAACCCTATTAACATCAAGATTAAAGCTGAGTCAGATGGAAGGTTGGCCTCGATCACAAGAAGCAGAGGCAGATCCAAAGAAACTACCAACTAAAGATTCAGAGATTAATGGTTTTTCTGTAGATCTGATATGATTCATAATATTATGATGTTGTTTAATTCATAAAATTAACCCTGCCTAGTGAGAAAAAGATAAAAGGGCTAGTTTTTTGTAGTTTCTGCAAGAAATAGTTGATCATGGGAAGTTTAATATAGAGGAGAGAAAAAAAATGTACAAGAAACAGAAAGATAAGACATATAAAGCATCTTTTGCCACCATATTAAACAGGAACCCAGTGCAGTAGTAAGACCTCATTCTCAAAAAAGAACTCCTGGAAGGAACTCGAATTGAGTATCAAATCTTTCTCTTGGGCAAATATTTTCTTAGCAATTGAGAGTTTAGTGGCCATTGTAGCTTCATAATCAACATCCTGTAAGGACACAATATTAACCATAAGGAAGTGGCCATTTACCGATATGTTTTGGTATAAAAAATGACAAAATTAACAACATATTTGCAGTAAATAGACCAGAAGTACAGCTCCAATTTACTCCCTAAAATTCCAAGTGCCAGTCACTTTGTCCCTAACTTAACAAAATTCTCACTTGAATATTAACTTAACAAAATGCCAGTCACTTTAGCACTCCTTGCTGCAAAACTTATCTCAATTTGCAGAAGTACTAAGTTTATTTATACAGGTAAAAAGTAAAGATTGCAACATGTTGTAATTGTTTGTAAAAGGATGTGCTTTTGGCTTATCTTATTTCAACCCTTGAGTTGAATCTAATAAGTATTCTATTCAACTAACGGCAGGAATTGGATTTTCAAAGAAAAAAATTGTTTTGATTTTGAATACCAAATTATAATATTAATTACATCTAAAGGTTTTGTAGCGTTATTGCACTTAAAAGAAACAAGAGTCAGGTGACATTGAAGACTGAAATTATTTTAGCACTAATCATTAAAACCTTACACATTATACCAATAATCAGGATATAGTGGTTTTTGCTCAAAACTGATATTTATCTAAAACATAAGGAGTGACTAAAAAAACAAATTATTTAGAATTTGTAACAGATTTTCAACGATGCATTTCACAAATTAGAGAATCTTCTTTAATAGACATTGATAGCATTACCTTCCCATCTAGTTGCTGCTTTGCCTTTTCTATCTCTTTCTGTTTAAAGGAGCCGCAAAGCATTTCAAATATCAGCATTTTGAAACTGTTACTGTTGCTACTTAATAGAGAATAAAATTCCTAAACATAACCTTAATCTCCGCTGGTATGTTCTTGGAAAGAGCCTGTACTCTCAGGTACAATGGATGCAATGCAAAGACCGATAGTGAACTGAAAAGCAAACAAATACAAGATCACTCAAGTCTCAATAATTAGTCTATGAAATGTCTGAATTAGTCACAAAAATGAACCATCAAGAATATGAAATAGGACTGAATGCCTCTTAGCATTGAGAGAATCCCATTTAATATAAATCTTTAGCGTTACGAGGAAACTTTGTCTAATTCATGACTAATTTACAGCTATTTAAAGTTGCCAATTATTGAGATAAAACAGCAAGTAAATCAGAAAATAATACTGCATAGAAATTATAGGGGAACAACAAGGAAGAAACAAATCAAGGATTTAGCTAATTGCCTTGAAATCCCCCTCAAATTGATGTTGGTGGATCTTTTCAAGCATAAATTTGCCAACCAGGAATTGATGGTGAGATTGAGACAAGGTCTTAGTAAAGACATAAACCATTTGAAGATACACGGGGAAGACAAATGAGGTAGGCATCACAGGTATAGTGAGAATTAACCTTAATGTGCTAGCAATATTCATGAAACATGGGATTGAAAGGAAGTTGAATAGCACTAGTATTGTTAGTGTTAAAGATCTCATATTGACTAAAGATATATCCAAATTATAATATATATAATGGATATAATTCTCATCTTATAAGTCGGTTTTTAAGGTTGAGTTTGTTGAATATAACGGACTTAGCCCATGTTTTATGTTATTTTGTTACTATTTCTGATACTTTTATTATCTATAAATAAACATCTCTTTGTGTGTATTTTTACACAAGGGAAATAACCTTAAAAAAAAAATTCTCTATTTTTTAAGATGGTATCGGACTCATTCTAGCAAGGCTTGGTAGGTCTATCGTGTCACCCACTATCGGGTTATTATTGGACTATCCACAAATATTTAGTCCCACACTCAAGATGTCCGTCCTTAGCATCAAGGGTGTGTTGGAGATCTCACATCAACTAGAAAAATAACTAAATTATAGTATATAAGTGGTTGCAAACCTCATCTTACAAGCCGATTTTGTGAGATTGAGTTAAACTTAAAGTCCACTCTCTTAAAATTGTGATATTGAGTTAAATATAAAGTCTACTTTGTTAAAGTCAATATGAAGAAGCACTTCAAATTTAGCTCCATAGGAGTTTGGATAGAATTGGCATCTAGCAATTCAATCTGCGATTAACTCTCGAGTATATTTGTGTTGGTGTAAGAAATACTAGCAAAAGTATTTTAAACTTCCAAGCCCAAGAAATATTTCATTGGACCTAAATGTTTCTTATGAAAAGAAAAAGCGAGATGTTGTAGTTGCTAAATCAATATATGATATGAACCAATAACACATGTCATTGACATAAACTAAAAGCAAAACAACACCATTACAGGTCTTCCACTTAAATAAAGCACAATCATGCTAACTTTGAGTAAAGGAAAAGTTAAGGAGAGTGGAATGCAACTTATCAAACCATACCAAGCCTACTTCAACAAAAAGAACTTCTTAAACATAAGTCAATAGAGTGTGTAACTTTAGAATCTCTGGCATTACTGTAAGCGAGAAGTTGGAGTACGTCGTCCTCGCATTTCACGAAGAGGCTCTAACATGGTTCAAATGATAGGAGTTCCAATCTTCGTTCCACATTTGGCTTCGTTTTAAGCAAAGATTTGCTACGGCATTTTGAAACTAGAGCATTGTCGAACCCTTTGGCTCCTTTGTTAAGAGTGCGGAAAACTATGTTTGTGATGAAGTATCATAGTGATTTCGAACTAACAGCCACGTCACTCAAACACGTCAGTGACAACATGTTATTGTGTATATTCCATAAGAGGCTCAAAACAACAATCCAATCAGAGATATCAGTTGATGAATTTGAAAACCTACGAGCTATGATGAATAAAGCAATGTGCTACGAAAATCGAGAAAGGAAACACCAGCGAGATTAAACAAGAGTGAGACAAGAATCAGACCCACACAAGAGACTGACACAACCTTCAACCCAAAACCTTAAGACATTAAGTTTTTGGGTTTTCTTTCTTATGTGTTGCTCAACTTTCTCATTTCTACTCAATATGGGACTAAGACTCACACTTGGATACTTAACAATTTCTCTCTCAAGTGAGAGTCCCTCCTCCACTTTGGCACACTTCCCCTCAAGCGAAAGCATTTTCAAACACAAGTACTTCACTCACAAACGACCCTCACTTGTACTGCCGTTTACACATTTTACAGAAAAAACTTTCTTCCAACCTCTGTAAGGAAGACTTTCAGTACAGGAATCAATTTATGCTTTTCTGAGTCGGTCACCAGCATAAACTGTCGCTCTGATACCACTTGCTGGGAAAATCGTGGAAGGAAACACTAAGGAGATTAAACAAGAATGAGACAAGAGTTGGACCCACAAAAGAGAATAACACCATCTCCAACCCAAAACCTAAAGGCATTAAGTTTGTGAGTATTCTTTCTTATATGTTGTTCAACTTTCTCAATTTTTTACTCAATTTAGGACTTAGACTAATACTTGGATACCTAACACAATGATTTTGAAAGCTCGAAATGTAGCTTGGCAAAGACAAAGCAGGCCAACCATGGAGACGAAGAAGTGATGCAAACACACGCGTTCACTAGAGTAGGTTCAGGAACAACACTTGGGTCCGGCCCAACACTCAATCTCATGCTACTGATGTAAGCCAACTGAGCCCTATCACCCACTCTAAATCTACGACCAAACACGATTCAAGCAAACTACTACCTCCCATTCCAGTGGCCCGAAAACCAACTATCGACTATCTAGCGAGGAGTAGGTTGATTGCCAACGGAGGGGACTCTGTTTTCACTGTGGTGAGAAGTGGAACCCAAGCCATTTTTGCAAGTTTCGTCATCGAGAATTACTTCTATTAGGAGACAGCTACGTTTTTTTGAAGGGCAACGAGGATGAACCACCAAAAGACACTCTCGACTTGGCTGTCCACACTCTTTCTCTACATTTTTGTTCTTTCGGTTACTGGGGTTTCATCACTCATCAAACTCTCAAAGTTTGCGGCACTATCAATTGCAAAGACATGATTATCTTGGTAGACCCAAGCTAACTTTCTTCTAAATTGGTTTCTGCCTTGGGTCTACCACTACTACAACTGTGTCCATTCCGCGTAGAAGTGGGGAACAGTGCCATTAAGCAAGGGGTAGGTGGATGTGAAAACGTGTTGATTTTGGTGCAAGGCATCAACATGGTCAAGAATGTCTTTCTTATGGAACTGAGACAATCAGAGGTAGTGTTGAGAGCAGTATGGATTGTCAAGGAAATTTGAGGCCAATTACGAATCATTAACCTTGAGTTGATGTTGAATGCTTCTAAGGTAACACTCTCCAAGGACCCAAGTCTTGGGTGGTCTCGACCCAATGGTAAAATGACCTTCAATGCACTAAAGAACAATAAGGACGGATTCATGGTGACACCTCTACTTAGGACAGCCAAAGTTGAAGTTATCCACCAATTTCCGTAGCTACACAACAATTATTAGCCAAATTCCACTCTGTTTCAACCCTCTTCCAGACTTCCACCCGAAAGAGAACTCGATCATGCCATCACAAATAAAGACGGAGCGGGGATTTCCCATCTTTGACCATACCGGTATCCTCATTACCAAAAATTTAAGATTGAAAAAGTAGAAGAGATGCTACAAATGGATATCATCCGACCTAGTACGAGCCCATTTCTAGTCCTGTTATTTTGGTTTAAAAGAAAGATGACGGGTGGTGATCTTGTGTTGATTATAGGACTCTGAATAAGGTTACGGTCCCTGATAAATTCCCTATCCTAATTATAGATGAGTTATTAGACAAACTTGCTGCGATAGCCGTATTTTCGAAACTTGATTTGAAGTCCACTTACCACCAAATTCACATGAAGGAGGAGGATATCCCCAAAACAACATTTAGAACACATTAAGGACACTATGAATTTTTAGTAATGTCTTTTGGTCTTATGAATGCACCTTCTACTTTTCGTACATATAAGCAAATTTTTTTCATTTTATATTGGGAAGGAATGAAAACAGTCGTTATAAACTTTGTCCAACTATGTGAGGTGTGTCAACGCAACAAACATTCTACTCTCAAGCCTCCAGAATTACTACAACCACTGCCTATTCCTAATAATGTATGGTTCGATATCTCAATGGATATTATTGGAGGTTTGCCTAAAGTAAAGGGGTTGGATACTATTTTCTTTGTGGTGGATTGTATGACGAATTATGCTCTTGCTCACCCTTTCACAGCTAAAGAGGCAGTTGTCCTTTTCCTTAAAGAGGTTATGTGGCTTCATGGTTTTGCTTCATCCATTGCCTCAAATCGGAACAAAATATTTATGAGTACGTTTTGGTCTGAAGTGTTTAAACAGGCTGGCACCTCTTAAAAGATGTCTTCAGCCTATCACCCACAAAGCTTTGTAGGGACATGAATCCTCTAACACCCCCGCCCCCCTTTTGCTAAGAGGTGGAGCTAAATCCATGGTGGGAGAGGTGCGTTTACTATTTGAGGAAAGAAATGAGATGTTGGAAGATTTGCAATTTCAGTTCAATAAGGCCTAGAATCACATGAAACAGAAGATTGGTGAAAGGAGGACACAAGTGGTTTTTGAGAAGGGTGTTTTTGTGTTTTTGAAATTGCATCCTTATCAGATGAAATCCCTAGCCACCTGCTAAGTTCTATGGCCCATTTGAGGTCCTTGAGAGGATTGGGGAGGTAGCATATTGGCTAAAATTACCAGACAATGTGCCTAGGCCCCGCAGTTGAACCCCAACCCTTTCCTGAAGCTTTGACAGACTAGGGAGAGCTGCTGGTGCAACCAAAACTAATTCTGGACAGCCGCTGCAACAAACTTGGGGAGCTTGAAGTGTTGGTTAAATGACCTTCTTAATTTTGAGAACACATGGGAACTGGCTGAAAAGATTAAGACTCTTTTTCATCTTGAGGGTAAAATGACCCTTTAGAGGGTATTGTTACACACCTCAGCATCTAGGAAGACCAAGGGCAGATTAAGAAAATCACTCCTTTTTAATTTACGTATAGGAGGAGAGGTAAGGAAAAGATAACAGAATGAGGTCTAGAAAATAAGTGAGACTGAGTTTTAGGAGTTTGTTAGAGGTGAGAGAAGAATATAAATAGAGAGGAGAGGAGCAATAAGGAGGGAAGAGAAAAGCGTGGGAAAGAATTGGGGAGAGAAGTGACCTCTTGAAAGCCACATACACTTTCTGTTATTTCTGAATACGCATATATTCTATATACAAACTTCACTTTGTGAATTCTGCATACTTCTATTTCTATTCCTTCTTGCCATTTCATACTGCAATTATCTGTAACTTTAAGTGTATATTCTGTCTAAGTTGTTGTTCTATTTGGAAGTCTTACAGACAACTAGTGTGACAAGTGGAAAAGAGAATGATTCTGATGTTACTGCCATAAGATGGGATAAATAGGAAACGGAGAAAGACAGCAGGGAGGGCAGTTATTGAGAACAATAAGGAGTATTTGGCAGTACTCTTGGTATTCGGGTGCAGGGGTATTTTTTTTCTTTTGGTGTTTTATTGCTATTTCACTCTATTAAATAGGGCTAACTCTGAATTAAGAAGTTAGTCTCCATTTTTTCTTTTGTGGAAGACAAGTTCTAATGTTTTATCAGTTTTTTTGATATCTCCAATGTAGAGTAAAAGCCAATGTCTGCAAAATGCCAGTTACAGTGATATTTAAAAAGTACCTACATTATTATCTCATCTCTACAATGATTTTGAAGCTGCCATACCTGTATGGATAAGAATCCCACCACATCCCATGCACAGATGTATCATTGATAGGTAGAAGTTGAACTAAATGGAAACCAGATGCTACGGCCCAGTCAACTAGCAACTTAAGGTCAAGAAACTCTCCAACACCCAGATCAGATTCCGACCTAACAGAAAACATAGGGATAGCTACACCAGCACCACGCCAAGGTGTTTCCTATCAAAGAAAACCAACAATTTAAAGCTATAAAATTCAAAAAAAAAAAAAAAAAAAAAAAACTCAAATTAATGCAAAACACAAAATATGATTGTCTAGTTTCATTAGTAATTTTTGTTCAAGTTATGAGTATGTAAAAGTATTAAATTTTCAAAGAATAGTTCCAACATGATGGTCTCAAATTATATGTAGTCATTTTATATTAAAAATAAATTACGTAAAAAAACTTAGAACATGATGACATCAAGTGTTGAAACTTTTCTTCTCAAAATTTTTGTTTGATTTTCTTTCTTGTTGTCGTAGAAACTAGGTTATTTGTTTTAGGGTTTGAATGATTAAGAAAATGGTGAAATATTCTTAATTACCTACTTGATTTGGCAGTGTATTGCCGACGCTCCGACAAGGTTACAGATAGATAGGAAATGAATTGAATAATTTTTTGATAACATGATTGATTAATTAGTTTGTTAAACTCATCAACCATTTTTGACTTTTTGGAAAATAAACACCACAAATTAAAATAATGGTCAATAATTAAGTGATAAGAAAGTGAAACAAATATCATAGCCATTTCAAGATTTCAACTCTGGAGAATTTGATGCCATCACATACCCAATAGTTTCTTAGAAATTGCAAAAGGAATATATAGATATATAGATATAATTAATCATGCATATTTCTTGTTAATTTGGATAGGTTGATTAACAAAAGGTATTAATCATTAATATATATTTTTTTTCATTATTTGTGCTCCAATATCTAACAAGTATTAAACAAGTGACTATTCATATATAAATTTTTTACTAAACAAGTTTTTTTGTTTAAGTAAAAATTATAACAAAATGTTAAAAGCTAATAAAAGTCATTAGAGTCAATATAGTACTAAACTTATTAACATTGTGGTTTCTTCCAATATCCTAAAATATGAATTAAACACTTAATTAGTAAATAAATATCAACTCACAATTATTTAATTAGTAAACTCATTTGTTACTTAATTAATAAATATCTCTAATTTTTTAATTTTTCCTAACGCCCCAAATCACTAACTTCTCTTACTTTGTCAGCTTCTAATAGTTTTATTAAAATAAATTGGACTAGCTATGTTTACAATTCTTTAATTATTTGAAAAAGATTACGTTAACACTCTTCATGCATTACATTAATCTTCTTAATTGTTTGAAAAAAAATATTTTAATAAGATAAATCATCACAAATGTTAAGCAAATGTACATAGTGGTTATAATGGAATTATATATTTTGTGAGAAATAATCAATTCAGTTCTTGAATGGGTAAACATAAACTAACCCTTAAAAAATATAATTTAAATTTACACATGTGAAAAGGTTACAAAACAATCATTAATTCTACAAATTAATATGAAATTGATCCTTAAAGATTACGATTTAGTTGATTCTTAAATAATACACTTTAATCCTCATCGTGTCTCTTTCCTACAACCCTACCTATATGCCTACGTTTTTCTTCTTCCCATCACCTTCATCTTTAACTTCAAGTCAGGCCAAAAATAATTCAATCATTAATTTCTGAGCCATAAGCATGGGTTCCAATTTTTCTACCATGGTTTGTTTCAATTATTACTACAAACTCCAAGAAGAAAGTCCATGATAACAAACATGCAATTATTTGATTCTAGCATAGTCAGAAATCCATTTAAATTGGATTTTTTTAAACAAATATAATTAACCTATAACTTTCATAAGTTAACTAAAAAAAATTAAATATTTGACATGTGTCAAAAATAAATGCTAATAAATAAAGGTTGACAGTAACAAATTAATAGTATTGAATTTGTGTTGAATGTAATTGTGATTTTAACACTATTAAAATAAATTTATTAGTGTCAATTTTTGTATAGCGGACTCTAAGCAGTATTGTTTACACATATTTTTAAATTGATTTTTTTAATTAAAGAAATTTATTATCGATGAAGTTTATATTAATATTCTTTATTTTAAGATTTATTTAATTTAGTATAAGTTATTTTAGTATTTATTTAAATTATATCAATTTTTGAGTTAGTTATCATAAGTTATTTTTCATCATCTCATAATATTGAAAATAATGTTAATAATGATAATCAATCAGACATTCAAATCTTCAAAGAAGTTTGTTCCTATAAAAACCAAAACCTCAATGAAAAAATTATGAAACAAACACAGTCAATTTAAATAAATATCATAAAAAAGACCACCCAGGTATATAAAGAATGTCATTATAATCTTAATGTTTTCAATATGTATTCTAGAGTTAATTTGAATTCTATTTTGTCTTATAACAAATTATCACCTTCTTATACATCTTTTGTTATGTCTATGTCTTTGCCAAACATTTATTCTGGAGATGATGTGAATTATAACTGATAGAATATGATCTTCTTCCCAAGAACAAAACTGTCATAGGTTGTAGATGGGTATTCAAAATAAAATATAATGCTGATGGGACTTTTGAAAAATATAAAGCAAGATTAGTAGCAAAGGGATACACACCAACAAAGGGCATCAACTACCTTAAAACTTTTTCTCCAATAACAAAGATGATCACTATAAGGTTGTTTCTTTCTCTAGCTTCTATATGTAAGTGTGAGTTGAAACAATTAGACATAAATAATGCCTTTTTACATGGAGAGTTGAAAGAAGATGTATACAGAGTTGTTCCTCCTGGATTGACTTCTATTCAATCATATTAAAGATTGACCGAGTCAAAAGAAGTTTTGAATAAGACATTCAAGATCAAGGATCTTAGTGATTTAAGATATTTTCTTAGTTTTGAAGTAGCAAGAAGTAAAAAAAGGGATAATAAGGAATCAAATGAAATATACATTGGAATTGTTAACCGATGCAGGTCTTTTAACCTGCAAACCTGCAGTCACACCTATGGATAATCTTGTTAAATTGTCTTCTACTAGAAGTGTGTCTTTGACTCATGTTCATGCCTATAGAATGTTGATTGGAAGACTTATTTATCTAACTAATAATCGACCTGACATAACATTTTTTGTTCAACAACTTTCTCAGTTTCTTGATAAGTCTCTATGTTTGCTCACTGTAATTCAGTCATTAGAATTTTCAAATATATTAAAGGAGCTCCAAGTCTTGATTTATTTTTATCTTTCAGCATTTCTACCCATCTAAAAGCCTTTTGTGATAGTGATTAGGGCACATGTAGTGATTCAAGACAGTTAGTGACTGATTTTAGAATGTGTATCTTGGAAATTTCCTTATATCCTAAAAATCAAAGAAGCAAGGAACAAATTAAAGAGTTCCTGTGAAGCTTAATACAGGGGAAATGGTCATGGCCATTATTACATGTGAAATTAAATAGCTAGTATATCTTCTTCAATATTTGAAAGTTCTTTTTGAACAATCATCTCTTTTATATTGTAACAATGACTCAACAAGCTACATTGCAGCAAATTCAGGTTTTCATGATCGTACAAACATATAGAAATAGATTGTAACATTGTTAGAGAAAAGTTGAAGGAGGGTCTCATCCTTTTGCTTTCTATTTTCCACAACAAAGCAACTAGCAGACATTTATATCAAAACCTTAGTTTTTCAGTCTTTTAAGAATATTTTGTTTTAAGCTGGGTCTCGACAATATTTGTTATATTTGCTCCACAGCTTGCTGGGGGATTTTAGATGATATGAGACTTGTATAAGGAAACTAATATCAATGTGATTTTGTCTTTATGACATTTATGACAAAATCAAATTATCATAAATTCTTTATTTGTTTTTATAATATTAGATTGTAATATTTTTATTTATTTTCTTTATTTAGCTATACCTAAAATGGTATATCACTTGTATATATTCAATCCTCTACTTTTTTTTATCAAAATATAGAAAGACAAATTGTATATTTTCATTCTCAGATCTATTTATTTTTATTCATCTCTTTATTTTCATAATATGACATCAGAGTCTATCATAATAAGGTTGTTAGGCCTTCCTCTGTCTGTCAGACAGTTATCAGACCACTCTTACACTCTTACATATAAGTTTCACGCTCGAGTTGAAGAGTCTCGGCGTGAGGGAAATGTGTTGAAGATCGCACATTGACTAAAGATGAGACCTTTCAATAATTTATAAATGGGTACAAATCTCATCTTACATACCGTTTTAGTAAAGTTGAGTTAGACTTAAAGTCCATTTCTCAATATAACTTTTTTTAAAATTAATTTTTTACCCATATTAGAGTCAATTTAGTAAACTTTAATAATATCATAACATGAAAGCTAATTTAATATTTTTTTAGTAATTTATATTAGTTGACTTTTGTTGAATATCTTCTACCATTCAATTCAAACCAACCACATCCAAAGTATAAAACAATTTAGGATGATAAAAATATAAAAAAAGAAAAAAAATATGAATTGTGTGTCATTTAAAAGTATGAAAAATAATAATATATTTGTTATAATTACTTTACATCAATTAAATAAAAGTTATAAAAATATAATCATGCCATAAAATTCCATGCATAATACTTAAAAATAAAAATATATCATATTATTGATTTGGTTACATTTCATTGAATCTGTAAATTTTAATCTGATTGGAAACCATTGGCTTTGATAGGTTTGTTGAATCGTATTAGATGAAATGCAATTTTTTTTTGTTTGGTTGAGATTTTTTTAGATGGTTAAGTAGATCAATACAATGAATACACTTAATTAACCTTGAATATCTCATAAAAGATCGAATTCAAGTCTGATAGCTGAAAAAAAAAATCAAGAAGAGAGAACTTTATTAACTACTACGATATGCAAAATATTCTTAAAAGTGTGTAAAGAAGATCACTGAATAAAAAAAAAAAAAAAGTCATTGAGGCTGTTTTTTTTTTTTTTTCATTCAAAAGGACGTATTAATTAATTTTCTTTCAGCAACAGAAAAATAGTTCACAATGATTTTTATATGAAAAATGAAAAAAAGAAAGTCTTTAAATAAAATGGTAGATTTAATTGTTGATATTATTATTCGATGTGAGCTCATTCTCTCTGTCCATTTTTTAGTTGAAAAAGAAAAATTAGGTCAGAGTTGGCACCTTCCTTGTGCCATCTTTTTCGATGTTGCTGTTTCCTTTTCAAACTGTGAAATAGTTGTATTATTTTATTTCATTGCCACTTTTATGAGAGAATTTAATTTCTTCAATTTTCTCCATAATCAATTTACTTGATGGGAAAACAAGCAAACATGTTCTAATTAGAGTAATTATTATATGAGAACCCTATATCCCACAAAAGAAAACTAAGGTTATAGCCTTTATATAATTATATTTTGTTGATTGAAATATAAGCATTGGAATCTAGTTTGCAATCTTGTCTTTAGTAGTAGATTGAATGATTATAGAGGTTAAAATACGATAGTAGCTTGTTAGGAAAATGTGATAAATAGTGGAATAAATAACAGGGATCTCAATTGCTATTGCCTATTAATTTTATCTGTCTTAAAAGGTTTTTGTGTATTTTTTGAAAAAGAATTTTGTGTTACAAAATTGTATTTAAAGTATTTGTTAAAATTATATTTTATTTTTAATAATCGTTTACATATAATCAGATTTTTTTTTTGTTTGATTAAGTTTGTTGGAAAATAATTTTAAAAATAAGTAGTTTTGTTTAGATGCAAAAACATATATTTTTTACATAAGAAAAGAAATTACAAGATTGAAAAGAAAAATTTATTAAAAATATAAATTACAAAATTTTAAATATAGAATAAACATTTTGCTTTTTCAAAAAATAACTCTTCTACTAATTTTTAACTGTTGACTCAAAACACACTTTAACTTGGCAGATTTTTATTTTTTAAAAAATAGCTTAAATCCTTAAATTTAAGCTTATGGGAGATTTGATTAAGAATTGTGAAGCTAAAATTTCCTTTCAAGTTCTAAAGCGTCCTACTTTAAAGAGGTATTTAAATGCTTTGCAATTAAAATTTAAGTCCTATCACGTCATTTATTATCTCACGTACACTTAATGTTATAATTGTGTGGCTATTGAAGAAGTTTATTTCTCTATACTACCAAAGTGTTTGTCTCACTATTTATATATGAAGTTCACCTAAAAATCAAACTTACATGTGTTTGACAACTCATTTGATTGATAGTGATTGAAAATTAAATAAATTGATTTTGAATTTTTGCCAAATAATAAGCTATATGTAAGTGGTTATGATTAATTTAATTGATTCATGTTTGAATGAATGAGGTCGAAGATAATATATAGTCTTGAAAAATGTATTATCTTGAAAAATATTACATCAAATAACACAAGAATTTAACACTTAAGAAAATGTATTGTTTTGGAATAATATGTTTTTGAAACATGACTATATTTAAATAAGTATATGTTTTAAACTTAATTATGAGATGGACTAAAAGTAATTGATAACTTTGTTTTAAGAACTCTTGTTACAGTCAAATATACTAGATTCTCTCATTCTAAATTTATAAAATTAGGAGAGTTTATTGAACAATAAAACATTAAATATAGTGTTTCTATTTGTTTGGATGTTAAAATAAAATGAAATTCAATCTATTTAATGTTAGGTGTTGCTTTAAAGCATAAGAAGGCATTTGGGAAGTTTGAGTTTAATGACAAAAAAATATGTTCATAATTTAAGAAAGAGAATAAATATGTTTTTTTAAAAACAAAATGAGAATATGTTGAGTTTATTTTACCTTTCATTCATATTTTTTATAAAGCTACTTTGGAATAAAATAAAGCATTTACCTATTAATATAAATATTTCTACACTTAAAATAGTTAGAAGATGAAAATAAATGAGAAATATTAGAGTGATTGAACAATTAGTAAGAGTTTAAAATCAAGATAAACAGGAGTTATTTGATAAATATAAGAGTTACAAAATTCAAATGACACATAAGAAGTATAACTAAATATAAGAATAATTTATATGACCAAAATAATTTTTACAAAAATAACATGGATAACCTTTTCAAACAAATCGAATATCCAAATCTATTTAGAGAAAGAACTTGTCATAAATACAAATTTAAATATTTAGATTAAAAAAAAGTGGATTTTCAATCAAACATGACAAGAGAGTTATTATTTATGTATACAATTAATTAAAAGATACACCTGAACTATCATTATTATTATTATTAAACTACAATTTTGAAAAATTTTAATATTTAACCAAGGTATGTTGACATTTCAAATATATATTAATCTTCTAATTAAAATATTTCTTAATTAACTACATTTTTTTATCTATTTATAAAGTTGTTTTCCACCAAGATTCTGAAAGTTCAACTAGTACTTCTCTTGAAAAGAAGTGTAGGATTTAAAACTATGGTATTTTATTTTATTTTTATAAATATTTATCGAAAGTTACCATTTTTCCGTAAAATAATCAACTTTATATAGTATTTCATGAATATACAAGTTGTTTTGTGATATTTTTTTTTGGAATTTACTTTTTAGAAATTATATGATTGAAAATAAATATATTTTTTTAGAAAATATTGTTAGATTTATAAAATTTCAATATATATATATATATATATATATATATATTTTAAAACATAAATATA
>Ga0209700_106081_pt1 | contig 19287 bp, 10 predicted proteins | sample SiratroredBW_FD_187528 | JGI IMG/M metagenome (GOLD analysis project Ga0209700, IMG submission 187528) | Root nodule microbial communities of legume samples collected from California, USA - Siratro red BW (SPAdes) (version 2) | ecosystem: Host-associated > Plants > Roots > Nodule | place: USA...
ATAACATTTTTGTCTTTTACTTATGTCTAAAATTAAAATAGTAAAAATTACGGTGGTGTAGGAAGATCCTACAAAGGTGCAGAAAGAGGCAAATTTCCCATTCTGGTGCAATTTTGTTTGGAAATTCTCAAAATGGATAATTTTTTTTAATTACCACTCTGGATAAATCGTGTCATGTCACAACGATATTATTACAAAGAAATCGTGCTATAGTGGCACAATTTGGTTTAGTAGTCAGTCAAATCGTGCCAACATGACACGATTTTATGGAATTAAATGTGGCACGATTTTAGTGTAATTTAGTTGAACTGAAATTGTGCTGAGGTGACACGATTTCAGTTCAGAAAAAATACACTAAAATCGTGCCACATCAACACAATTTCAGTACATTTATAATTTTGCAAAATATTTGTGAATGGTGTATATAAGTGATGTAATGTGGAGTCAGGTATCATATAGTTGGTCTTCCAGCTTTGCTTCTTCTCATGTGTGGGTCAGGTATCATATATTAGACCCGTGTAAGGAGACCAATAGTCTCTTGTTTTGAACTGGATGGAATTGAAGTTCATAGGCCTTTAAAATGTTGTTGAGGCTGTAAAGGGGAGAAACAAATATGGCTAACTATAGATGAGAAAATGGACAAACAATTATGACATGTGGACAAGGCAACTTCAAGGCTTGAAATTGTCTGCAATCACACCACCATTTTTTTTTTTAATTTGACTTTGTATGCATAGGTCGACGACGAAGTTGGGGAGTGGGTATTTCCTGGACTTCAAACTCTGAGTTATGTCAGTCATAGCGCTGCACAATGCACATAGCTGATTGTTGTTCATTTTTTCGTAGATGTGTGGTAATGTCTTTCGTATATATATATATATATATATATATATATATATATATATATATATATGTAATAATTTTTATTTTTAAATATTCTAATAACTTTAACCGCATCCATTACTCTAAATTTCTAACAGTATTGATAGAATGAAATGAAAAACTCTTTTTAAATAAATAATTAAATATTAGTTTAAAAATATAGTTATATATATATATATATATATATATATATATATATAAGACTCTTACAATAATAAAAAAAATATCCTTTTGCATTTTATTAAGGCTTCCACGAGTTTATATAAATTGTACACTACATTACTTATATACACCAATCACAAATATTTCACAAAATTATAAATGTACTGAAATCGTGCTGATGTGACACGATTTTAGTGTAATTTAGTTGAACTGAAATCGTGCTGAGGTGGCACAATTTCAGTTCATAAAAAATACACTGAAATCGTGTCACATCAGTACGATTCCAGTTTAGAAAAAATACATTAAAATTGTATCACATCAACACGATTTTAATTAACTTATAAAATCGTGTCATGTTGGTGACGGCTAAACAAAATTATGCCACTGTGACACGATTTCTTAATAATGATATTGCGATGACATGACACGATTTACCTAAAATGGTAATTAAAAAAATTTTACCCATTCTAAGAATTTCCAAATAAAACTGCACCAGAATGGAAAATTTTCCGTAGAAATAACCGGCTTACGTTTAAAATCTTGTTTGTAATACCACTTCTTTTACACTTTTAGGCTTTGAACAAAATTGATATTCATGTTTTATTATGATAGTATAAAAATTTTAGTTGTTTATATTACCTGTTAAAATTTAATTAAGGAGTGATAACTATTTATATATATATATATATATATATATATATATATATATATATATATATATATATATATATATATATATATAACTTAAAACAATATTACATTTTATTTTCTGATACGATTCAAAAAATTATCTTTCTTTTTGCTATAACGAGATACTCTATTTCTTCTTTTAGGTTTGTTTGTTGGAATTAAAAGAATAAGTATTTTTATAATTTAGATAAAAATCTAAAACCTTTTAATTAATTTCATTTTATTACAAAGAAACTATAATTTTTTTAATCAAAACTCTTTTACTGTTGTACCTCATTCTTTGAATCCGACACTAAAGCAAAATATAAGATACTACCTGCTTTTTTAATAAGGCACCTTTTTTTCTCTCTTTATTTTACTTTTTTCCCTCACACACACCAAACACCCTCAACATTAAAGTTTCCTCATATTCACTCAATTACACACACATTTCTTCCAAAATTCCTAAATCAAGGCTAAAATATGCACAAATTTATATCTAATTGAATAACTTCTACTTTTAAATAAAAATACTTAATAAAACAAAGGGGTTTCGAAATTTTGATAAAAAGAATTAAGAAGAAGAGAATAATTAAAGAAGGAATCGTAGTAGAAGTAACCATAAATAAAATTTTGGAGAAAAAAGTTAATAAGTATTTTACTATTTTTATTAAAAGTCTCACATCAACTAAAGGTGTAAATTTCACTTTATAAATCAATTTTATAGAATTAAGTTAAACATAAATAAAAAACTTTCAAGTCCTATGTATGATCCTACATTTTAAGAGGAAAACTAAAATGTAATTATATTGATTCTTTATTCCATGGATGACTATATCTTAAACTTAAACTTTTTAATTCATCCATGAAAAATAATGTCAAAACAAAATGTAACAACGAAACAAATGGAAATACAAAATGAAGAATTGTCTAAAATTACATAATTGATTCACTCCGTATTTATAAATTACAATGTCTTAAATGTAATGTAATAAGTAAAATTGAGGATAAACAATTTTTTCTAGGTAATGCAAAATTTGTGAAAAACCACTCTATCAAGTGTATTTAACTATTAACAAGTTAACCTTCTTTATGATCTCCAAGTATATTTAACTATTAACAAGTTAACCTCCTTTATGATCTCCATCAAGTGTATTTAACTATTAATAAGTTAACCTCCTTTATGATCTCCATGGGTATAATTTGGTGAAATGAACTTAAGTGATGACCATTCACTTTGAAAGTTTTATCAGTCACATGCTCTAAACTTTGTGTTGCACTCTAAGAAATCATTTTTATCATAAGGACCAAGCCATTTGTAAGCTTATTGAAAAAGAGTTTTAGGAAAGAATTTTAGAGAAACACTTTGTAGCCAATAAAACACTCCTTCCAAAGAAAAAATTTATCATAAATGAATTTGATTTTTTTCTTTGTATTTGTAAAAGTTCTCATAATCTTCCATTTGAATCTCTTCTTACTTCTTAAGTTGGAGCTTCCTGTGTAATCCAACTTCCTCAAATAAAGGTTGCATTTCTTAACTACCTAGTAAGTTAGATGCTTATCTCCATCGGTACATGATATGATTTATCAAAAATAATCATATAGAGAAACATATTTGAAAGAGCCTTATAGGTAGTACAGTAGGCCCATGATGTTATACTTGAAGATGCTCAAGCCCCTAAAAATAAATGGAGATGAAGATGTGATATATATGGCTACAATGTTTTGGCTTTTTGTGTAATTATTATCTGAGTCTTTCACATAAAGGTATTTACAAAGTAGACACAACCATCTTAAAATGAGTTTTGAAATATGAAAATTGTTTAAGAATAATATAATTGATTATCTCTCTTTTAATCGATTAATACGGAAAATTGAAAAAGTTTGTCTAAGTGATTATCACATCCTTTAATAGATTAAACCAGAGAACATTTTAAACTGGTTTTTATAATATAATTGATCCAAACTTAGTTTGTGACTTTTTGAAAATATACAAATAGAGTACTTAGCTCATTTGTTTAATACAAATTTTAAGAGGTTTGATATATGATCTGAAGCAGTATAAATAAATAAAGTTTTTTAAAAGGTTTCTTTCACTCATTTTGAGCTTTTCAAGATTTGATTATCAAAGATTGTGTTGTTGAATCTTGAATATGCTTCTAGTGTGAATATACTTTGGTACACTCTTTGTTATTTTTGTTGGGTTGTTCTAGTATTGTTTGTAATTGTTGTTTTTGTAGGAAGTGTTTCAAGTGTTGTTGTTCTTGATGATAGAGTTTATAAGCTATATATCCTCTTGGGTTGTAAGCATTGATAGAGATATATCTTTTATGTATCAAGTTTTGTTGTTGTAAATAAGAGTTGATAAAATATATTTTCTTGAGTAATAAAGAGTTGATAAAAGTTGAAATCCTCTTGAGGTGGATCAAAAGTTGATAGACGTGCATCCTCTTTGCGATCAAGATTTGATAAAGATTGATATTTTTTTATGTATATATCATTTTGAAAAAGAGTTTATTCTTATTTATATTAACTTTGAAAATCAATAGAGCAAAAAATTTTCATGTTGAATAGTTGAGACTTTTTAAAATCTTATTAATTTCTTTTGTAAATTTGTACTGTAATAAATTCTTATATTAATTTAACTTCCAATCATAATTGCATTCAATTCTTATATCTCAAATAAATTTTAAAAGAATATTTTTGTGTAAAATATTTAAAAATTAATTTACTCACTCTTTTGTTTTAATCAAGCCATTTCCTCTTCCTAAGAATTGATACTAAGAGATCGTTTTTCATATTATATGAAGAATATTAAATATTTGGTGTGGTAGGAAACCTTTTTCGTTTAATTGATATTACCAACATTTCCTAAATAGTAAAATTTATATATCTTTTTTCCACACATCAATTCTTGATGATGTAGTAATTGTTTAAAAATTATTTAAAAAAATGTAAAAGTTAGAAAGATTCAAATTAAAATAATGTAAACTACACAAAATAAAAATATTATAGAAAAATAAGTAATATGTATTTTTTTTAAAGACTACAAGTATTTTGTTTTACAAAATTTGAATTATGAACCATTTGATTAAGTGGGTAACACTTGTTGGAATTAGAATTATTTAATTTGATACATATTTAAATTGATAATGTAAAAGGATTTTTAAATTGTTATGCCAAAGTAGTTTTGAAAATTATTATTGATATGACTTTTAAAGTAAAAGAATATTATTATTATTGTTATAATAATAAATAAATAATATTCTCTAATCCTTAATATAAAACACTCTAAATAATCAAAACGTATCAATAACAAAACTTAATTTAGTTATATTTTAAAAAAAATGTTATTAATACATTAAATTAATCTATAATAGTCTTAAAACTATTTTTCATATAAATGCTCACAATATTTAATAAGAGTAGAAAAAATATAAATTGCATAGTAATTATAAAATATCTTATATTAATATATTTTTTTTCTAAAATGTGTGCTGTAACGATAAAGACATAAAGAGTGTAAATTGATTAATTTTTTAATAAACTATTTTTAAACCCTTGTGAAGTTCTCCATGATAAACCAATAAGGGAAGAACTTTCTTCTCTTTCTTTACTTTCTTGTCATCGCCCACTGTTTCCTTCAATTCTATATCCCTACGCTTCTGCAAGTGATTCACGCAAACGAATCTACTTCATCTCATCACTGTCTTTTCTAAGCTAGTAAGCTTCTTCAACACTCAGATCCGAACAATTTTTCACTGTTAATGTGACTGATTCTGCCACACTTTCGTATCGAAAATCTTTGCGATCGCTTATCATTTTCTGTTGCAGGTGATGGCTTCTTCTGTTCTCTCCGCAGCTTCCAACTCTCTCTGTTCCTCTTCTTCTCTCTCCTCGCGCCAAACCCACAAGGTACTTCTTTCTCATTGTTCCCACATTGGTTTTAACGATTACCCTTTTTTGATTTAACGTTGCTGTCCAACAGGGGAAGCCCAAGATTGGAGGGAACGCTTTGAGATTTAGCAACGGAGTCAACTCTTTCCGACATGCAAGGGTATGTTCTAAAAACTAGAACTTTGTGCTTCAATTTTATTCATTTGCTTTTGTTTAGCTTTGTTTGGTTCATTTTGATTTCGTTATTACTTTATGATCAGTTGGGTAGGTCTATGGCGAAACAAAGTTGATTTTTTGCCGTATGATGTTTCTAAAAGCTAAAACTTTGTGCTTCAATTTCATTCATTAGCTTTTGTTTAGCTTTGTTTGGTTCATTTTGATTTCGTTATTACTTTATGATCAGTTGGGTAGGTCTATTGCGAAACAAAGTTGGTTTTTTGCCCTATGATGTGACATCTCTCGTGGTTTGTCTGGTGTCGATGTCTGTAAACTGACCGAAAAATGGAATTAGCTTGACATAGAGACACTTGAATGGACTCAAATGAAACTTTTTAAATGTATGAGATTAATGAGATGAGATATCAAAAGAATATTTTAGCCACTTTGTGTTTGTTAAATTAACCTCTGTACAATTTTTGGTTAGCGTTTATTTTCTTTACACCATTATTATGAAACATCCTTTTGCAGATATTCAATGAGATTTTACTACTCTTCCATGTCATCCTGTTTACTAATACGATGATGTGGTGAAAAGATAAATTCCTGCTGGATGTCTGTGTCTCTGTCTGTGTAAAGATGCTCTACACTGGGGTGTATAAATTAAACTTTGTTTTTTAAAATCAAAATTCAATTTGGATTGTGATTAGTTATATTCCCATTCTCCATTTCATACTTGATGGAAGAACAGTTTTAAAGCTGTGTAAAAGTAGTTAATGAGGATTAAGGAGTTTGAGGGCACAGAAACTGTGAGTGTGCAAGTGTGCTAATATAATATGATTTCCGTTAATTTTGTTTCAGTCTAGTGGTCGGGTTATGGCTGTTGCAGTCGATGTTTCTCGGTTTGAGGGCATACCTATGGCTCCTCCTGATCCAATTCTTGGAGTTTCTGAGGCATTTAAAGCGGACACAAATGATGCCAAGCTCAATCTTGGAGTAGGGGCATACCGAACAGAAGAACTACAGCCATATGTGCTTAATGTTGTTAAGAAGGTATCTGCTCCTTACTTTGAGTGTCCATAGTTTGCACAATATTCATGTCATGTTTGTCCTAATTTTGCTTCACGTCCACAAACCAAAGATTGTTTCTTAATTGCGTTAATGTTGATGTAGATTAACTTCTTCATTTTTTAGGCTGAGAATCTTATGCTGGAGAGGGGGGATAACAAAGAGGTAATTTTGTCTATAGCATATGCGTTTATGTGTTGTGTGGAGCCATTGGCCCTTAGGTTATTGACTATGATTTAACTTGTAAGTGCAGTATCTTCCTATTGAGGGTTTGGCTGCGTTTAACAAGGCAACTGCAGATTTGTTACTTGGAGCTGACAACCCGGCCATCAAACAGCAAAGAGTATGTAGTTGATTTAGAAAATATAGAAGTTTTGAAGGACATTGTGATTTCTTGGGTGCGATTTTTTTTTTCTATTTCTTACTTACATTATTCAGTTGCATCTAGGTTGCCACTGTCCAAGGTCTTTCTGGAACTGGTTCTCTGCGGCTAGGGGCAGCTCTGATAGAAAGATATTTTGCTGGGGCTAAAGTTTTGATATCAGCTCCTACCTGGGGTGTGTTTTTTACTGCTTACTCTGTTTATATTAGTTTTATATTTGTTAGGGATTTCATACAACCCGGGTAATGCTATTATCTTGCAGGTAATCACAAGAATATTTTCAATGATGCTAGAGTGCCATGGTCTGAGTACCGATATTATGATCCCAAGACAGTTGGCTTGGATTTTGAGGGCATGATTGAAGATATAAAGGTACGTTCCTGATCCAGAACGTAGCAAGTGAAATGGACAATGAACAGTGTTGTATAACTGCTTTGAATTAGAAATCAATGTTGAAAAGAATGTTCTATCTGTTCACTTTGCATGTTTTCAAAATATCTTTCACTTGAAATACAACTGGTGTAATTGTTTTGATTAACATGCCATTACAGGGTAATGGTATTTGATGCTTAATTGATTTAGTAGTTGTACCTTGTCATCTTGTTATAGGAAGGCATAAATAGAAATACAAATTCATATTTAATTTAAAGATTCCTCCAATCCAATATATGATTGAACTCACGTAATTGTACATTCCTACATTTTCACAGTCAGCTCCTGAAGGATCTTTTGTGGTACTACATGGATGTGCTCATAACCCTACTGGTATTGATCCAACACCTGAACAATGGGAAAAAATAGCTGATGTAATTCAAGAAAAGAACCACATTCCCTTTTTTGATGTTGCTTACCAGGTACCAATCTTTGAGTAAATGAGTTGTTTCTCAATAAATTTCTTGATAGCACGTATCAAAAACCATTAACATATTCAGCATTCTGACTAAATCTTTAGAGACCTGGAACCTTATTTGCAACATGCTGAACCCCTTCTTAATTTTAGGGCTTTGCCAGTGGAAGCCTTGATGAAGATGCAGCTTCTGTGAGATTGTTTGTTGCACGTGGTATGGAGGTTCTTGTAGCTCAGTCATACAGTAAAAATCTTGGTCTCTATGCTGAAAGGATTGGAGCAATCAACGTGATTTCATCATCCCCAGAATCTGCAACAAGGTAGGGGAAATTAATTCTGCCTTTCTTTCTCATACCTGAAGTTGAATGGACATGTCTAGGAAAAATATTGGATCTTTCTACTTCCATCCCATGCAGTTTTATCCCTTTTCTAGTCAGGTACAGGGATCAATTGAGTAAATGTAGTAAGAAGTAGCTGCAATCTAATGCTGTGTTTGTTTGGAAGAACTTATTTACAGTTTGTTTTAAGTTATGATATAAGCACTTACGTAAGTGTTTTGAGAGAGTTAACGGAACCAGCACATGGTATGTTCATAAGCGGTTTTCAGTTTATTTCAATAACTCTTCGGGGTAGATTATAAAACCAGCACAGCAATTTATATGAAAATAATTTGACCCTATTTTCTCTCAATTATAGATACAATTTATATACGAGCGTTTATTTGGTAAGTGCTCATTCAACAAGCTCTTAATTAAGTTCGAATCGTGAATTGTTTTACGATTTTTTTTTTTTGAATCGTGAATCGAATCTTATCATGAATCTCTGGGTTTCTCCCTGACGTTTTATTTACTTTAACTTTTGTTTGTTTATCTTTACTTTAACTTTTGTTGGTTTTGGAGACTTTTCATTTTTCAATATAACTTTTGATGGTTTTGGAGACTTCTCATTTTCCAATGTAACTTTTGTTGCTTTTGGAGACTTTTCATTTTCCAATGTGACGTTTCGTTTACTTTAGGGTTTGTTGGTTTTGGAGACTTTTCATTTTTAGTGACCCTTCAATCACCATGAATCGCTTACAACGGACATGAATCGCGAATCACACGATTCAAAAGCGATTCAAACGATTCATGGTGCGATTCAAGACATAAAACGATACATAAACCGATATGTATCGTGCAAAGTAATTTTTTAAACGAATCGCGATATGTATCGTACGATTCATACGATTCTAACTACCATGCTTTCTTTACTAAAATCGTCACAAAAATGCTCAAGTTCTGTTTTAAGAAAGGCAATATATTGGATTCAACTTAATGTATGCCTAAGTAAAAGTTCTGCATTTGGGCATATTGTCTGAACTGTTAGTTTAGTTAGTACGCGGTTAATGTTAGTTTTTTGGTTTTCGGATTCAACTTGATTGTGGCAATGTATACATCTTGTATTTTTGTTTGTTGGAACGACAAATGATAGTTTTTTGTTAGTGGAAACACTTGAATCTACTACATATCCTTCCCTCCCTTCTGTTCAATCCCTCTTGCATAAATACCTTTCTGTTATGCATAATAAACATTAAGCTCCATTTCCACACTTGTCCAATCATATTGTTCTATCTTGATGACCAATGTGGTAACTATGTATTGCAGGGTAAAGAGCCAGTTGAAAAGGCTCGCACGACCTATGTACTCTAATCCCCCTGTTCATGGGGCTAGAATTGTTGCCGATGTTGTTGGAAACCCAGTTCTCTTTAATGAATGGAAAGAAGAAATGGAAATGATGGCTGGAAGGATCAAGAATGTTAGACAACAGCTATACAATAGTATTACTTCGAAAGACAACAGTGGAAAAGATTGGTCATTTATACTCAAGCAGATAGGCATGTTCTCATTCACTGGCTTGAACAAGGAGCAGGTAATTGACTTGACAACTGTTATTATTACTTACCTGTGATCAACTTTTGGCTTTTATACACCATTCTCAGTACTATTGCATTGAATCTAGCAAAACGAATATTGATCTGTAATTTGATTGTACTGTATTGTTATATTGACTGTGTTGTTCTAAAATGATACATTGTGTTTTATCAGAGTGACAACATGACAAATAAGTGGCATGTATACATGACAAAGGATGGAAGGATTTCCCTGGCAGGATTGTCGTTGGCTAAATGTGAATACCTTGCAGATGCTATTATAGACTCGTATCATAATGTCAGCTGAAACTCAATCAAATATTTTTGGTGAGTGTTAAAGATTGTGACATACGCGAAAATAATTTATGTATGCATTAATTGTCATGCATATGTACCTCAAAGTACCTTCGGAAATTTTGTAACGTTGTTGAAACAAATTGACTCGGTATTGACGCATAACAAGTCGGATTATCTGACTTAAAGCTAGTTGAATCAGTACCAATGCATAGTGAGTATGTTTCTCATTTCATACGGGTGAGACTGAATAACTCATGTCGGTATCTTTTTTCTTTTGCTAAATCCTCCTTCCATTGTGATCGAATCATATTTTCACTAGTCATTTATTGTGAATGGTCATGAGGTATTTTGGAACCAAGAACGTAAAATAATGGAACATATATGGTTTTCGTACTTGAACAAAAAGAATTAAAAGCAAGAATGTCCCGTCATCTGCACAGAATCTGGACAAGTTACAATGTTGAAATTCTTTTATACAACGTTTTGTTGGAAGGTAATGCTGAGGAGAAAGGAGTAAGGATTCTTAAAATTTTTAATCTTCTCTTGATTTAGTAGTATCAAATTTAGAAGAATGCAAATAATGTAATATATTCTTTTACATTTACTGTATCATTAGCTTAAGACAGTGTGTCGGTGACGTTGTTAGTATTTCTCTGAAGTTTATGTAATTAGTTGTAGTCTAGTTTGTTAAATTTGATATGGCAAAAGAGGGAATAAAAACAAGTTTCTCTCTGAACAATTCAATGATCTGATCCTATATACATAAATATTTTCACAAATGGGAAACGAATTTACTCGCATTTATCATTAACAGTCCAATGCTCTCATACACTATTTAGGCCTACTCTTTCCTCAATCTTTCTGTAGTCACACTGCCGGGCTGTGTTTATTACAAAATCAGTGTAGTTATGGATCTTCCTGTAATATCAAGCCTGATGAAGCCTCACTAGTTGAGTACAAACAAAACATGTCATTGATGGATTATGAGTGAGTGATGCTGTCTCAAACTGATCATGGACTAGAATCCTCATGTGGGTTAGCAGGTAACACTTGCTGTGGCAGCTGTGTGACTTTGAGTGTTCCTCCAAGCTCTACTGGGACAAGAGGGATCAGTGAGTGGAGAACATCTGCAATCAGGGGACGGTAACTTGGCTCTGGTTGCACGCACAACACGGCCACTGCAGCAACCTACAAAGTACATAAAAGTAATGTTTCTACATTAGTTTTATCTATAAACTATTTTTTTTCTTGTTTTAAACTACCCTTATAAGGGAACCACTACCCACTTACATTACTATTTCTTAAAAGCCATGTGGATCCTAATAAAGAGTATGGAGTTCATTTCTAGTTTGCCACATCGAGTGGATTAATAAGGAGAGATAATCACATGAGATTCACGTGGATTCATTTATCAGGAGAGTCCCACATGAACCCTATGTTTTTCACTCTCCTACTTGTAGGTGTAGATGCTAGAGAGGATTCGGATTCAAGCTTACCTCATTTAGTAGAATTTATACTAATTTCAACTAATGTCAAAGATCTTGTGAATGGATCAGAAACTGTATTGTTATCACTACAGATGTGTTGAAGAGGGGCAAGGAAACATAATTCACTATGAACCTATTACTGTTAGTATTATTATGACTTGAATAATTATACATAATATCTTTCTATTAATCTTCTTATTTTCAAAATGAAGAAAACAGTAAGTATTTTTTATGTTTTCATGATGTTAAACATAGTTTTCATTCAATACAATCTTCATAAATTATGAGGATGGATAAAAAAATCTGTGAGATGGTACAGCTAACTTTTAGCATGACTACTATCATGGCCAAAAAGGGTAAGTAGTAATAAACTGGAAAATTTGTCTGAGTTCTGTTTCTAAGGCACTCAAACCTGGTACAAGTGTTTGGGGTCCATTGTATCCTTAATTACAGGATCCACGATGTTTGGAAGCTTAGATCTGTCTGTGAGCTGTGGCATCGCCTGCAAACATCATTAATAGCTTCATGTCATTTCCAATACCAACCCAGTTAAATTTCATGATCATCAACCAAACAGTACCCATGTGACAATAGATTGGCATTGAGCTGGTGTTAGCTTTTCCACAGGCTTCTTTCCCAATAGAAGCTCCAACAGCACAACTCCAAAAGCATATACATCACTTTTATCAGTCAATTTACCTGCAAAAATAATTCAAATGAAACTTCCTCAATAGATAACAGTTCCGGTTTTGCAATAACCGTTTCTCCATGTTCCAAGAAAATCCATGGAAAAGTAATCCGTTTAATTTATATCTCATGATTAATGTGTGGTGTTTGATTCACAGTCTCCCATGATAATTAAAATAAAATAGCAATGCTTGCCAAATGATCAGTTTTCAACTGAATAATACAAAGTTATTATACTTCTAATGTTTCGCATTTCTAAGACAAGAATCAATTCAACTAGCTGAGAACAAATTTCAGTTCCCACACTTATAGAACATTTATTATTATCATTATTATTTTTTATCACTGACAAGAAGCAGCTGGAGCAAACTAGGCATATGGGGCCGTAAGGTGTAACTGACAACACATTAATTTAATAAATGATCTATAGAACTTGCCAGATCAGATGTTCCCAATTAAAAAATATTAAATGGTTCAAGAGTATCATGTGTTCACAGTTTCCATCAATCTTCACATCACAGTTAATCAGGTTTTTTAATTTACCAAAAAGAATTAACAAAAGGAAAACATTTACACACAATATCAGTATCATAAGTGTTGTTCTGCAATTAAATTTGAAAATTTATCTGCACAGTATGTGATTAAAGAACAACACTAACATAATCTATGATATTATACCTAAGTTATGTAAGGATTTGTTTAGAACTATCCAATCATGCAATAATTTCTTGCACAGATCACACTTCCAAGCACACCCTTTACATAATTAATGCATCAAGTGTCCAAAATACAATTATATTGGATCTGGTATGTTGAAAGCTTAAGGACACATTAAAAATCTAGCAACTTGTCAGATCATTGCATATGCTATGAAATTATATGTCATATGAGTTCAGTTCATACCATCTAAAAGATACTCCGGGGCTACGTAACCCAACGTGCCTGAAAGCTTGATATTATTCTTGTTTTGGGTCCCATTGGTTATGGCAAGACCAAAATCAGAAAGCTGAATCCACCAGTAATAGCACGCAGAAAAGAAGCTTTGGTGAACACAATAAAAATGTATGGTACAAAAAGAGAATAATATATGCAGCAAATTGAACATGGCCATTTTGTTTTACCTTGGCATTGAACTTCGTATCTAAAAGAATATTAGAAGATTTCAGATCTCTATGGATCACTGGAGGGTAACAGTGTTCATGCAGATATTTTAATCCCCTGGTTGACATTAATCAAATACCATGTTAACAAAATACAACAAATCAAATAAAAAATTGAAAACAATACACTCACACTCTTTCAACACACTTCATCATTAACCGAAAATTATTGAATGTGAATAAATTATACTCCTTCACTATCACAGCTTTTTGCTGGAAACAATTTAACACAAGAACAGCATTCTAAAAAAGATTATCAGGGGAAGAAATGAAAAAAAAAGGTAATTATTATTATGGGTCAGTTTGGTTACACATAAAAGTGTTTGAAATAAATAATTGTTAAAAGAATCACTTATTTAAGAAGTAGCTAGGATTTGCTTCTTCAAAAGAAAGCATATTACTACTTATTTTTAAAAAACACAATTAAACTCATCCTATATTAGAAAACTAAAATGACAGTAATTTTAGAATTTATTTTTTCTTCTAATAATACATTATCAATTAAATGGAAGGAGCAAATAAGACCCATTGAATAAGTATGCTAATTATTTTGTGACTTCCAATAAATTTCAATAATAATAAAAGAGTGCATTGAAAAGAGTGAAGCTAGCATTGCTTCTAAGCAAATAGGATGATAGATAAAGAACTGTTTAGGGAAGGTCACCTTGCTGTGTCAAGAGCAATTTTCATCCTCAAATGCCAAGTCAATGCTGAGCCATGAGAAGGTCCTTCAAATAATAATAATAATAATAATAATTTTATAACTGACCTCATTATATCTTAATCACTTGTCTTAACCTAGGTAATAAAGCATATAAAACAATGTTTTACCATGTAATTGAGTTTCCAATGATCCATTATGCATCAATTCATACACAATAATCCTTGTATCTTCATTACTGCTACATCCCAGTAGAGAAATTACATTTGGATGTTGAATTTTACTTAACAATTCCACCTCGTTCTGCAAATTCATAGAAGCACAACTATTCAATATAATAATAAAAAAACAGAAAAATGAATAAATTATTTGCAAGGGATTACCTCAAATTCTTGCTCAGCATACTGATTTTCACAGTGCAATTTCTTGACGGCAACTTCCAAATTATCATCCAAATGTGCTTTGTAAACACATCCAAAACCTCCCTCACCCAAGATGTTACTTTCCTTGTAATTGCCGGTGACTTTTTCTATTTGCTTATAATCAATTATTGGAACACTTCCTTTCTTACCAACCAGCTTTATAGAGCTGAATTTACTCAAAGTTGCTGATGAAGCTAGCCCTTTCTCAGCATCTTGGGATTCAAATTACAGAAAAAAGGGAAAAAATTACAAACCTCAGACAATACCAAGAAAGCAAATTAAAGTCAAAGTTCCTTGACATCCCAAACTAGAGATTTGTGAAGCAAAATAGAAACCAATGGGATCTTTGGTTTGAAAAAAAAAAAAAAAAAAACCTTTTTTTTAAACGTTTGATTTTAAAAGTTTGTATTGAAAACAGTGAAAACAACTATTTATTGTTTTCTGTTTTCATTATTTCCTATACAAACTTCAGAAAATAGGAAACCAAAAGTGAAAACAGAAAAATGTAAAAAAGAAAAAAAGTTTAATCAAACAAAATTTCATGAGATTCTAAGAAGTGGAATTGTGAGAAAAAGGGGGAAAGAACCTGATCTTTGAACGCTTTTCCCTTTGGATTTTGAAGGGTACTTGGTATGATAAATCCAGATGCACAACACACTCAAAATGACTGCACCAAGTGAAGTGCTGGCTACGGCAATTGCAATTACCATTTTCTTGTGCGAATCTATTTGCTGCACTTCAGCCCCCATCACAGTTCCTGACCAATATGCAGTATTTGGCAGTGAGCATCAAATCAAATACATGGAAACAAAATATGTCCAATTCATTCAAATTCAAACCATTAATGACAAGTTAATAACGTTTAAGCAAAAGGGCAGTGCAGGATCCAAATCCACACAATAAAAAGCACCAGTCTCAAAAAATGAGGAAAAATCAGCTACTACACGTTATCAGCATTAAGTGCTTGTCATGATTTTCAAATTCAAATTCGAAACTGTTGAATACCAACTCCATCAGAAGTCACACAGATTGTGACAGGGACAACAGATGAAACAGAAACATAAGTAATGAATCAGACACAGCAACACACACAAACATAAAATTACATCAAGAAAAGTATCTACATTTAGTATCTGAACATGTTTGTCCCAGGAAAAAAAAACAAAGATAGAAAAAAAGGGAGAGAACCTGGAGAGGAAGCCGACATTGAATTTGTAAATGGAGAAAAGGGTGGAGCTTGAGGTGAGGGGGCAAGAGGGTCTGGTGAGGCAAGAGTCCAAATGGGTTTGTGGAGAACAAGGAGGAGCATGAGAAGCAAAAGAAGAAGCTTCATTTTCATTGTTTCTTGCTAAGAAAACATGAAGATAAAGATAGAATTGTTGTGCTTGAAAAGGAACACAAACACAAAGAAAAACAAAAACACCAACTTTGAACACACTGAGTGAGTGAGTTTTGGTAGCCACTTGCACTGAGTGAGAGAAAGTGTTTGATCTTTTAAACTTCCAAAAAACAATTTTTTTTGTTATCTTTTTTAACCCTTTTTTATTTGAGCATTCTCTGTCTCATCTTTCTCCTTTATCTCTTCTTTGTTTTAACTGTCTTTCTCATGCTTTGTGAGTGGAAGGAAAAGGGACAACAATGAACAGATGAGGTTTAATGTTAGGGTGGGGGCACCTGCACCACAATCATGTGCACTCGTGCATTGTTTTCAATGTCACCCAAAATTTAAACAATGAAAAAAAAAGATTAATATTTATTAATTACTTTTAACAGTTAATTTGGTCATGTACTTCTATTTCAATAAACTAATTTATCACTCTTAAACTTGTTTATAAACTTAATTTATTGGCTAATATAACTGAAGTTGGCTTTTTTGTTTTTGGCAAAATTGCCTCCAACAAAACCTAAATAAATCAATTTGAATTTTTCCTTTTTTCTTTATTGTGGCCCCATGTGGGAAGATTGAACAAATCTACATAATCATACTACGTGTTTTTTAAGTTTACGACAAAATGAATATCGAAACATGTGTGGATTAAATTTTATTCATATGCTTTGTTTGTTACAATAAATATTTGAGCTAATTAGATTATGAATGTAATTAGGTTAATTGCGTGGTAATGTTTTCCTTCTTCATTTTTGTAGGAAGCTATAAAGAGTTAATACTCACAATCACAAACGTGAATGTCACAGCTCATGGATGAGAAAAGCCACCAAAAATTCTTAAAAGCTTCATCATGCTTCATGGAATCATTGGTAGCTAATAGATAATTATTGGTGAAAAACAACTAACACAAATTAAAGCATATTGTCCAAATTATGAACCTATTATTGTTTTTAGTACGAGCAATCATTATAGTGACATTTTTTAAAAAATATTTATGGCAATACTTAAAATTTGGAACTGTTATTTAAATTGAAATAATTCGGTAAATCCACAAGCTTAATGGTCCCACAAATTTGTGATTGAACTTTTTATATATACGTTAAAAATAAGTTTTTGAAGAATTTCTAATAAATTAGTTTTTATAAACTAATTTTAGTTTAAATAATTATTTTAATTACCCTTTCGGTTCCTCGGGTATAATAATTGTGTGGAATTAATCCTTATTTTAATTTCAGTTATGTTGTTGCTTCTTTCATATTGCGAATATTTGCTTTTAGTTTAGGGTTCAAATATGTTAATTTTAGTTTCCTATATATTATAAATAGAAGTAATTACAACCGAGACAGTCTTATGTAAACAGTAATAATTACATAAGATAAAATAAGCAAAATATATTCTATTATTGTTTCAAACAACTGTTTAAACACGATATAAATTTTAATTAACAGAAGTTTAAATGAATTTTTTATTAATAAATGTTGCTTTAGTAGTTTAAATAAATGTTTTATCAATAAATGTTGTATTAGAAAGCATGATAGATAATGACCACTAAACTTTATTATTTTTGTAAATGATACATTTTTTTGAAAGAATATTTTTCTCTTATGCATTTTTTTTTCATTAACTTTGTAAGATATGTTTTAAGGACATAATCATAACGAATTTTTTTTTGCTAAAAAAGTAAAACCTTCATTTCAAGTTTCAAAGGGACTAATACTTCATAGATTTGAGATTGAAAAATAAAAAGGATTCCATAAATCAATCATCACTTTCCTTAAATTTCTCAATAGAAATTTGGTTTGCTCGCTCTTCAAGTACTTATTAAAGTTGGTCATAATTGAGTTTTCTATCAACAAATAATTAACGAATGAGTGGTTATTTTTCCTTCCTTTATTCTTAATCATGGTACTCATTACAAACATAAGAGACAATTTTTTCTAGTATCTGAGTCTCTTGTCACTGAGAAATAATTAACATAGGTGACACTAATAAATCATTAAGTTTTATTATAACAAAAAGAGAAAAGGGAATACATATATAATGTTATGTATATATAATTGATTAATAGTTGGTATAACGTGCATCTTCACCAAAATTCTAACTATAATCCACCTAACACGTGAGTATTACTTTTCTAGTATTATATGTATTCAAAAGTTCAAAGATGTTGTTGTCCTTTAGTCATATGGATCCGTTAAACTTTCTTCTTAGGATTATTTTATAATAAACAAATATAAGAAAATGAGAAAGTGCAAGTTTATACACATAATATTTCGATGAGTGTTATAAAGAATCGTTTTCTACATAGAGTAATGCTTTTATCCATAAACTTATTTTTTTTTCTTAGAAGGTCAAGTTTTTCTTTTTGTCTTGTAGTAATTGTTTTTAAGAAACAAGAATAACTCTAGATTTTGACCAAAGATAATAAGGACTATTTTGGATTCTAAGATGAATGAATAAGTTAATTGTATAGAAGAATTATCATTATTTATTGGGGTGTTTGAGTGATGGAACCCTCAGTGTTGATAAAAGAATAGACATGAAGTAGAAATTAAGGAAGGGAAATTAATGTGATACAATATTATAATTGAAAAAAAGTATCATATTGTAATGGAAATTATAAAAATAACTAAATAGTATTATTCAGTGTATGTTTAAGAAAAATTCAGAAGTCTATAGAGTAAAACAAAGAAAAACTTAGCAAACAATATGTATATAAATAACTAGTTCTATTTAAGCTGTGATGGAATCTTTAATTAGTCTTAGTGTCAATTGTCTGTTGCTGAATTTTTTGTTATTTTTATAATATGTCTTCAAATATATTAATTTAATATATTAAAAAGTTTTGATGACACAATAGAAAGATAACACTAAAAATTCAGTAAAGAATCTAATTTTCATAATATAATTTTATTAGTTATTTCTTTCAAGGAATTAGTATTTTAATATTTTAAGTTAAGAACATATATTCGTAAACAAAATCATTTTTCAGTTATATAATAACGAAGTTTCAATTTTAAAATTAAATTCTTTAACTCTTCTATCTTCTTAATAGAGAAAAAGATAATTCATAATATTTGTTATTTACGAATCCAAATATTACAAATATTTTAATAAGAAGTAATTAATGTAAGTAATAATTAAAAATTAGTCTTACGAAAAACCAAAAAAAGTTTAAAATAATATCTTGTAATGGCAAGAGAGTGTTTAGTAG